>JACCDG011208268.1_pt1 | contig 36258 bp, 45 predicted proteins | sample 7442471 | NCBI WGS metagenome assembly JACCDG01 (sample SAMN15323444, study PRJNA562643) | freshwater metagenome | isolation source: river surface water | place: USA:Blue River Watershed | collected 2017-08-17 | reverse complement strand
GGCTTAACCGGCTGCGGGGGAGGTGGCGTAAAAGGACGTGCACTCATACCGTTACGGTACTGCGGTCCCTGTGCACCCATACGTGGACGGAACTGGTCAAAGCTACCTCCACGCCCCATGAACCTATTGAGCTGCTGCCCGTATGCCCCCTGCTGAATCTGCCCGTTGTTGAACTGGGGCATGGGTGCACCACTGCCACCAAAGCTACCACCCGGCTGCAGCGTGTTAGGGGCGGGCTCTGCGCCAGAGAATCCACCCATGGTCTGCTGTGGTGAAACCTGCATGCCGGGGTTGTCCCACGATACCTGATCGTTAGCAGACGAATACCTATTCATATCTTTGCTCCTTGTTTCTTGGTTACGGATGTTGCCTTGGCCCATCCCAATGGAGCCACGAATGCTATTGAGTGCGGATCGGCCCATCATGAGACTCATCGTACTGTTACCCCTTGTGATTCCAGAATAGCGCGCATCTGTATGTCGGACTGATCCGCTTGTTCAATGTACTTATCGTAAAGCGAAATGATCCGCTCAACCTCTGCGGTATTCTCTCCCGCTTTGACAATCGCTTGGTCCCTAATATCCTCAACCGTTTCAATATAGTTCGGCATCTGGAATACATTCTCGTACAACCCCACCAATTCGTCCTCTGGGATACTGTCCGAGATTGGGTTGTCTTTGACTGCGGCATAGATAGTGTCGTAGTCCATTCCCAGTCCCTTGAGATGTTCCACATATCTCTGTGCACGTTCCCACTTAGACAGCTTGTCCAGAGTGGCAGCTTGGAAGTCCAGCTCTGGGGCTTCAGCACGCATCTGTGCCTTCACACCCTTGGTAGTATCCAGACGTACGCTGTTGTAATCGGCTGCCTTTCTAGCAGCCTGTAGCTTGGCATCGAATATCTGCACGGTAAAACCCATGTGGTTGAAGAACTTCTCGTCAGGGGTAAGCGTAACCCCCTGCTCATCGGCCTTCTCAGTTCGCTGCATGGTCTTCCACGTACCGGGCTTGAATGCTTCCCCAAGGTCTTTGACACCCGCCCACATACGATCCAGTTCGTCGTTGCGTTCCTTGGTGTCAGCTCCAGCATTGAATGCGTTCATTGCACCGCTGCCGGTTTCCATCAGTGCAGGCACAGACGCAGTCAGAGAAGCGTACGTGTCCATAAGGATGTTCTTGTACTCGTCACCCTCTCCGTACACTGCGGCTTCCATCATGGCACCAAAGACAGACGGGTCGTAACGCTGTCCGCTGTAGAACGTGTACTTGTAGTCACCCAGATCGCGCAGCACAGTCACGTGACCATGCACGGAGTCAGGAAGCGCATTGCGGAAATCGCTGTAGCCCTGCCCGGAGTTGTACTTGACCGCAGCTTCTCGCTGTGCTTCGATCAACTTCTTCTCTTCGTCGTCATCTCCACCAGTGCCCAGCACTGACTGCAGCAAGACAGCTACTGGCCCCATCAGCGCGGTGTTGATTAGCCCTGCACCAGCAAGGCGAATAGAAACGCTGGCCAACTCCTGTGCCGCGTACAGCTTGGCAGCAGTGTTATCCATACGGCCATACTTGGCAGCCAGCAACAGACTGTTTGCGGCATTGCGCAACACTTCTGTGTTAAAGGTCATGTACGCACCCAAGATACCCGTAGCGCTAATGGCGCGGGCTACTGGCAAAGCGTGCATGTAGCTAGGCATTGTACCGACTACTTCCTTAGCTGCTAAGCTCCACACCTCCTGCTCCGGCATGTTGGGATAGATAGTCTTCAGCATGTCCACACGAGAAGCCCACGAGATGTGCTTGCCAAACTCGTCACCAAAGCTATTAACACGCGAAGCGCGATCCACTAGCCAGCTGTACGAACCGGCAATCATCTTACCAGTCCATTGGCTCGGGCTTAGTGCGGCGTTGACTTCAGCCATAAGCTGTTGCTTGTATTGCCTACGTGTGTCCGCTGCCAGCACAGAGTCGTGCAATACGTTCTTGGACGCAAGGAACAGCAACTGGCGATTCAGCTCAGTGCCCGGCTCAAGTGCACGACCAATCATGCCCAAACCCTTTAGTGGGCCTTGCTTGGCAGTCATTACACCTACGCCACCGAAGGCGCTGGAGCGTGCAATCTTGAAGCCGTTTGGCACAGCCTTGAGTGCGCCGTACATGCGGGGCAGTGCGCCAGTCAATAGGACCGCAGTGTTGGAGAAGTTTACCCATGCGGTAACGTGACTGATCAGCACCTGCGACACTTTGAGCAAGCCACCAATTGGGCTAGTGTACTTGATCAAGCCCTTGTGCATTTCAATGATCTTGGTGATAAGACTGTCGTCACCCTTCTCGCGTGCACCGTAAGCTGCGTCAATGGCATTCAGTGTATTGGCAGACTGGATAAGCCACAGGTCTTTCTCTGGGATGTAGTATCCGTCGAGTGGCCCGTAGATTTTACCTTTCAACAAGGCATATCCCTTCTTGCTACGCGGATCAGTAGCCTCAAAAGTCTGACCTGCAGCCACCAGACGTGCCTTGTATCGCGCCAGCGTAACGAACTTGGAGATCATCTTGGACTGATTCTCCAAGGTAATCAGCGCCACGGTGTCCCACTTGGTGTACTCACCCCACAGATTCTTCAGCCACTTGGGAAGAGGCGTACGATCCTGAGACAGAGCACTGTCGTCAGCGTACACCCCCGCCTTGGGATTGAAGCTGCCTTCCAAGTCCACTGGCGCATTGCGGTACAATGGATCAAGCATTGCGTTGGCGTAGGTAACAGCCTGCTCCTGCAGCTTGGATTCACCAAGGGCAGACAGATTCTTGAGCAATGCTACCACACCATTCTTGCCCGACAGCTTCTCGGTGTTGAGCTGCCAGCGCAAAGCCCACAGCAACAGCTGTACTTCCGAAGCCTTGCTGGTCGGGCTGTTCTTGGACTTCGCGTCCTTAGCCAGCTTGGTCAGCTCCGCTTTACTCGGCAGCCGCATGTCGTCCTTAATGGCTTCAATGTTCTCACCAACCAAGTCACGCTTACCATCCTTTGCCAAGGACGCAATGTGCGCAGGATATTCACCCTTACGATTCTGCACACCCGGTTTCATATGGAACGCTTGGAAGTCACGGTGAGTCCATTTTCCAAAATTCTTCAGGACAGTAGCGATCTTGTCCTTGGGCACAACACCCAAAGCAATGAGAGCCAGAGAGCGGTCGTCGATGATCTTGCGCAGTTCTTCCAAGCGCTGAACAAGCGGAGCAGGCAGTGCTGCAGTCCTGTCACCATTGAGATACTTTAGCAGGTTCTTGTCGTACAGTGCACGAGTTGCCTTGTTGGCACCCTGCAATGCGTCAACCAAAGCCTGACGGACATGCTCAACAGCAAACTCAGACTCCAGCATCATGGCGGATTCCAAGCCAGTACGCTCTTCAATCATAGACTGAGCGTCTTTGCTGGCAATACCGCGATTGCGGAATAGCCCTGCGGCTACGTCCTTGATGCGCTGGATGGTGGCTTCCGGGCCAATGCCAGTCGTGTCCGTGAGCGGTGGCGTAGCAGTAACAATGTTAGCGTTCTCCTCTATAGCCATATCCCCACCAACTCTAGTGCCCAGAGTGGGGTTAGCTTTTGCTACCTCGGTAACTGCTGCCATATACGCCGAGAAGCGGGGATCGGGGAGATACTTAGCATTATGTGCCCGGTTAAAAAAGGCGCGCATTGCCATGCCCAGTCTGCTAAAGAACTTTTCCACAGCAGTAAGTGGCACTGCCGACGTAGTGGCCCATCTAGCTACCTGATCTGCGTACCACTCGTTGAATGAGCGCCAGTACACCGGGTTGCTAAGATTGTTTACAGTCATTCCCGGTCGGGCAGTAGCCCCGATTTTACGTCCAAGTGAGCGCGGGGCGCGTGTAGCGATTAGCTGCTTTGCTGGGGTAGTGGGCTGCGCATTGCTATTTGCCCAATCATCATAAGCAGCGTACAACTGGCTTTTCATGGCATCATCGGCAGAATTAAACGCGACCTCTTGGTGCGCGTGACCCAATTCATGCCCAAGTACTTCCAGCGTCTGGCTTGTCGTAAGAGCTGAATTAAGCGCTATAATGTAGCTGCCATCAGATAGTACGGCCTTTATGCCATTAGCAGAGCCGTATCTATTAAGAGACAAAATTGTGGCATACTTACCCGTAAACAAACTCTTGTTTGCAGTTAAGTCAGCAAAGGTGGTGATGTATACTTTTGGACTGATCGTGAGTATGTCACGCCACATGGAAGTTAGACCGCGTAACGCTTCTGATACTCCAGAAGATGCGTAAACCCCATTCGACTCATGAACAAAAACGCCAGCAGGAACTGGGTCTACTACTGTAGGAGGCGGAGTTGTGTTTACCACGGCTGGTGCTTCTTTCTCTACGTCTGAAACATTACCAGCCTCTTTGACTTCAGGATGATTACGCTTGTAATTGTTGACATACGTATCTTCCAGCTTCTTGGCTAGCTCTGCCTCAGTAGTAGCAGTCTTCTGCGCTTCTGCTTGCAGCCCAAGGATTGCCTTAGTAGATTCCGGATCATTTGGGATAGCGTCAAACTGCGACATGTTAGGAGACTGCGCCAAGCTCTTGATGCGCTCATACGCACGGGCAATAGCTTCCTTACGAACATTCGTAATGGACGCAGGAGACAGCTTACGTGGAGCGTCAGTAGCCTGTTCGTACTTAGCCTTTAGACGCGTGAGCTTGTCCTTCTCCGGACGGGTCTTAGCCTTGGTGATGTCCTCTTCAGTAACCGGACGCATACCGTCTTTAGTACTGATCTCTCCGCGATTAACGGCGTCCAGCACTTCCCGATGCTGCTCTGGATTCTTCTTGAGCAATGTCACTTCTGCTGGAGACAGACCAGCACCTACCAGCTCGGCATCACTAGGGATGCGTGCGGCAATGCGCTCTTTCTCTTGCTTGTCAGCAGCAACCTCAGCTTGTGCTTTAGCCACAGCAGCTTCCTGCGGAGTAGGCTTAGGTGCTGCCTTTGCTCGCGGCTGGCTGGCTGGAGCGGTAGGAACTGGCGTTGTTGCTGCCGGTGTAGCCACTGCATCCGGTACGCGCATGCCCATAGTCTTCAGGAACGCGCTATCGTCCGCCGTAGGAGTAGCAGTCGGCTCTACACCATCCAGCACCTGACGAACATACGTACCTTCCGCATTCTTACCGCGAGCCTGCATGTACTCTTGATGCACACCGCGCATGAATGGAGCGTAGTCAGGATCACCGGAGTAAAGCATCATCACTGCTTTGTCGAAGACACGTAGCTGCTTGGGCTCCACTTTACTCGTGCCAATAGCGCCCGTCTCCACTGGAGCAACCGGCGTTGCCTTCTGCCTACGCGCTTTGGTCTGTGGAGTAAGACCTGTCGGTGCTACCTCTACAGGGGCCTGTGGCTGCACAGGAGGGGCTACAGCAGCGTTCTGAGTAGGGGCCGGTAGGGTAGTAGCTACCCCCACCTCTGCGGTGCTCACAGGCGTTTCTACAGCCGGAGCTACAGCAACAGGAGCTGGCGGGCGAAGGCGAATAGGCCCCTTGGGCTCAACCATAGGAGACTTCTGAACAGTTTCTGTCTGAGCAGGAGCGGGGGTATTTACAGCTGCCCGTTCTTGTGCTATACTCGGCACGTCTTCCGGCAGGGTCAATACACTCTTTTGCTCTACGTTATTGTTCTGTGTAGTAGCTATATTGTCCGACTGTACTGACGGCTGTATAGCAGGCTGTACAGGAAGCGCTATATTGTTCTGTGTAGTGCCCGCTGCCACGGGAGTTGGCTGGAGCACTGTCCGCTGCTTCTTGTTATCTGGAGCAGATACCACACCCGCTTCTTCCAGATGCTTGATGACAAGCGGAGCAGTGATGCTGGAAAGATTGGGCACTGCCTTACGCAGCTTGTCTACAGTAGTAGCTCCTCCACGCACAGCAGCGTCTGCTTCCGCAAAGGAAGGATGGCTCGTGATCGCATTGGTCTTTACCCACTCTCTATCTGCAGCAGCTTTAGCCATTGACAGCTGCTTGCGCTCGTTACCTTCCTTCTTCAAGGTGTCGGCAAGAGACAGATCGTCCAACATCTTCTGACGCGCAGCCGGGTCTTGCAGACTGTCAAAGACTGCCTTCACATTGGGGTCTTCAAGAATAGAAGCCACAAAGCTACTGTACTGCGGCTTAGCTGCTATGCTTCGATCTGCCGACGCTTCATTGATCTTGGGATCGAATACTACAGAGCCCGTCTGCGCATCCACTGTGATAGGACTCGTAGCCGCACTGTCTGTAGCCGGGGAGCTGTTAGCTGCGATGTCCATCGGGGCTGGAATAGGACGAGCATCCAGATTCCGCCAGTTGTCCACGGACATAGGCCGTGTGCGTTGACGGGGCACGGCAGACGGAGACTTGGCCCTCTTCGACTTGAGTAAGTCCTGAGCAGCCTGTGCACCAGACAATGCCAGAGCCGGGGCTGCCGTGATAGCACGCAATGCACCGGCAGCAATGCCGCCAGTGGCAACTGCTTCAGCAGTATCCTCTAGAGCTTTGCCGAACGTCTTAGGAAGCTTCTCATAGAAGGGCACACCATTGTCAGCCAACAATCCGCTGAGTGCATCTGCTCCGTATCCGGCTACATTGGCAATACCCTCTTCGCCACCCTCAGTAACAATAGAACGTACCGCACCGCCCTCACCACCGTACTTGCCACCCAGCCACTCCGTACCGACCTCGATGCCCATCTTGGCGAGAGCATTGGCAAAGGCAGCTTGGTGAGTAGCGCCGTTCTTCAGGTTCTGTTGGTACTCCGCACCCAGTGCCTTGGCGGCTGTCGGCAGCATACCCGCAGCAGCGCCGAAGCCGCCACCGAGCATGCCACCCGCTAGAGACAGAATGCTCTCGGGTTGTGCAAAGGCGTTAGCCGCAGCACGTGTACCCATTGGAGCTACCGTATCAAAGGCACGAGCAGTAGCATCATCCTCATTCGGAGAGGACAACTCACGTAGGTACTTCTCAGCAGCAGCACCCTCCAGTACAGTAGGGCCACCACCAATGCTGCGCTCCAGCGCATCACCCGTGTTGTCACCAATGGTGATACGCCCAGTGGTGTTGTACTCAAGGGCTGCGAGGCCAGCATCCATACCGCGCCAGCCCTGACGGAACTTGGCAGCAACAACTTCCGGATTATCAATGAGAGTGCGTAGCTGCCCGCTAGGAGCTACTCGCTCCATAGACGCCCGCACTTCCGGGCTTAGTCCGCTAAGCTCTGGCTTGATTCCCATCTCACCCGCTTTACGAGCCACTTCCGCAGAGAACTTATCACGAGACTCGGCTGTGCCCAAAGACGGAACGGTATTTGCATCAATCGCAGCGTAGCGCTGGAACTCGGTGGCACGTCTACTTAGAGGCTGGATAGCAGCCGCCGCATTACGAGCGGCAATAGTACCCCTGCCAGTAAACGGCTTCTTGGCCTTCTTAGGTGCAGCTGTATCTTCTTCGTCGAATTGATCAAAGAAGTTACCTGACGGCGTAGTTGTCTCGTCAAACTGGTCAAAATAGTTATCAGACATTACTGGCCCTTGAGATAGGTAGCTGCTGAACCCTCTCCGAACTTAGCGTCGAACTGCGGCGCCAGCGCAGGATTTGCACGAAGTGCGGCAATGGCTGCTGCTGGAGGAGTTACCTGCTTATTTTTCTCCGTAGGAGTGGGCTTCTTACTGGACCCCGGCTTTGGGGTTTTATTCTCTTGTGCTTTTGGCTTAGCCCCAGTTGCATTTGGAGTACCCTCTACACCATTGGCTGAAGTGCTACTATCCGCACTTTCTTGCTTTGTGAGGGGAGCGGTAGCTGGAGCAGCATAGCGGCTAAGCGTAGCCTTCTTTGCGTCAATGCCTTTCTGCAGTGCTTCTCGTGTAGTACCTGACTTACGTATATCAAAGTCAGACATTGCGTCCAGCTTTGCCTGCTCTCCAGCAATCTTGATCTCTTGCCCCATTAGAGCACTTTGAGAAACGCCAGATGTTTTGCTAGTAGTAGTAGGCGCAGTGTACGCGGGCTGCATAGTCCGGGTATCAATGATCTGATTACCGACCTTGGTATACGGGCTACGCGGTTCACGAGGCTGGTACGGATTCAGCGGGGAAATAGTCTCGTCGGTACGCTCATACGACACTTCGCCATTAGGGCCGATGTTGGGCATGGTAGTGCGCGCAATATTGCCGAGTAGCTGCGTCTTAGGGGTAAACGTCTGCACAGTGGCCTTCAGCCTCTGCGCTTCTGCCGCAGCAGTTCGGGCTTCCACCAACTTCTCTTTTAATAGATTAAGTGGAGCCTTGCGCTGCCATTCTTTATCGGCTTGTTCCTCTAAATATTTACGGTCATCCATCTTCTCTTTGCGCAGGCGCTCTTCTTCCTTCCGCTTTTCGGACTGTGAGTAGTACATGGCCCCGATGTTCATCAGGCTGGTGCCAATGCCCTCGTAAGGGTTCTGGTACTGAGCCATATTACATGCCTCCCATCAGAGGAGCACTGGCAGGCTGCTGCGGAGCCATCTCCGGATTCGGCGCACCACCACTACCTTTCTGGGCAGCGTACAGCTTCTCCAGATCGGCTTCGGCAACTTCGTACGCCTGCACCAAACTCTCTTCCATAGGCAGATTCATGCCGTTCTGGTTAGCTACAACGTAGATAGCAGTAAGGACTTTAGTAAGCCCTCCCTCTTCGCCAAACACCGGCTCTTCACCAACGTCCAAGTCCGCGTTCTTCATCTCGCCAGTAACCCGGCTAACAACAAGTGCAGCCATCTTACCGACTGCAGTGCCAATGTCCTTAGCACCTTGCAAAGACTTCAGTAGATGCTGAGTGGCTTCCGGCTGCAAAAGAAATGCCTTGGCCGATTCAAAGATCAGGTCCGAAGCTACCTTGTTGTACTCGTCATCGCCGTCATTGTCGTTAGGACTGGACGGCTGCTGTTGCATCAAAGGCATGTTAGCGTCCTCGCGGGGGAGTGGCAGGTTTAGCGGGTGTGTCCCACGGCATTGTCGGAGCTTGCCCCAACTGCTGGTACAAGCTACCTGCTTCCATCAGTGGATTGTAGATAGGCGCGTCAGGGCCTTGCCCCTCTGCAAAGTTGAAACGCGGGCCACTGTACATCTGCCGATAAGGAGAAATAGCACGTCGATTGCGCATAACCTCACGCTGATAATCGTCCTGCCTAGTCTGCATATTGGCACGCAACGTCTCGCGATTCTGCTCACGATCAGCTCGGATGTTCTCACGATTATCCTGCTGAGTCATCTGGTTAGCACGACGCGCGCCTCGGCTATTGATTAGTCCGCCAATAAGCGTGGTAGCACCCATAATCGCAGAGCCCCAAATGTCTCCACCACCACCGCCACCGCTGCCAGCGGAGCTACTGTCTGAGCCAATGCTCCACGCATCAAAGATTCCCATTAGTAACCTCCCCGGCGCTTACCGCCTGTGCCGCGCCTTCCACCATACAGATTGCTGAAGAAGTCAGCACCAGTACCCGGAACCTGCCCGGTAGCAAACCCAGCAAACCCAAAGAACCCTTCCGGATCAGCCATAAACTCCGGGGTCTGCATGCCAGCAAGGATAATGTTCTGGTAGAAATCCTGCAGCCCACGAGCGGTGCCAGTGTTGTAATTGAAGTAACTCTGACGTAGATCAAGGTCAGCGTTCTGCCGAGCCAACGAACTGTTGTACCCAAACTGATCGCCAGCAAGTGCTCGCTGATAACCGAACTGATCCCCACCCAACGCACGCTGGAATCCAAACTCGTCGTAGCCGAGCTGCCGCTGATTACCAAAGTTCTGCTGACCCTGATACAAGTCACCGTACATGCCCATCAGACCCATAGCCTGCTGCTGCTCGCGGGTGTATCCGCTCTGCTCGCCCTCAAACGCAAGGGCTTCGCGCTGCAGCTGCAAACGCAGTTGACGATCCGCCTCGCGATCCTGTGCGGACATGTCTTCAACAACGACACCACTCTGGTTACCGCCAGCCATAAGGGCCTGCTGCATCATTAGGTCTTTGTCTTGCGCCGCCTTGGCATTCATCATTCCGACCTTAGTAAGCGTCTCAGAATCCTGTGCAGCAACCGGCAGCATGGAGTCAATAGTAGCCCGCTGTGCCTCACCAATGGCGTACGCACCAGAACCCATGCCACGAGCGTTAGCTACTTCCTGCGCGTTACCCGCAGCTTGCAGCATAAGCGGACTCTTGCTGTCAATGTTCTTGCGCAGCTGCCCGGCAACAAGGTGCTCGTCAGGCGGGCGATAGTTGAATACCCCACCCGGACCTACGTTAGCTCCAGACAGCTGACCAGCTCCAAGTCCCTGCTGGAATTGCGGATTATGGTTGAACGGCGTGCCAATGCCCAACTGTTGTGCGGTAGCAAATGCCATACTTACGTCTCCTGTCTAGCTGGTGTGTACTGTACCAGCAAGGCTTGCAGGATATGTGGCGGCTCAATAGCCGAAGCAGACGTATCCCCTGTTGCGGTGCTAGAATTCTTGAATTTCAAATACAACGGACGACCACGAGTTGCCACGTTAATCATCTTGGAGAATGGTGTGTAGTCCAGAGCGATTGCTCCTGCGGCATTCCTACCTGCAGGTACGTACGTGGAGCCCAGTGTCATCCCCGTGTAAGACCCTTCCTCTCCGTACTTGGTTCCAAATCCTGCGAACAGAGTCGTATTGTTGTAGTCTGCGGCATGCAGTTCTATCTTGCGAATCTGGTCGTAGTCAAATGGGGTGTCCAAGAAGGACAGATTCATGCTCACTCGTGCTGGGAAATCCTGTCCGTCAAAGCTCCAGCCCTTCTCCATTTCAAATACGTACTTGAACAGAGTTGGGTAGTTCTCACCAGTAGATGCAGTAGTAGCACGATTCCAGTGCGCCACATGGATACGCTCAGTACCTGTAGTGTCCACGCAAGACGTGTACGCAATGGGTAGCAGTGGTACAAATGCCCCACCAAAGTTGAATCCGTAGCGCAGGAACGTAAAGCGTGGAGCCTCTTCCGCACTATTCATGTTCATACACAGCACGTAGCCGTCAGTAAACCACACACGATACTGGTTCTTCGCACGGATGCTGTGCGCAAACAAAGGCACCTGTGCAGTGCGCGAATCAAGCCAGTACTTCTTGGCACTGAGGCGCGGACGCAACCACGGAGACACCATGTTAGACAGTGGTCGGCCAATGAACGCACCCTGCATGTCCGTCTGTTCTACCGCACGAATGCCGTACTGGTCGCAGTACAGTGTCATGTTCCCAAAGGTAGCTACAGTATACTCAATAGCTCCGGAATCACTAGACACAACCGCTGTGTAGAACAGATTACTGGCAGATACTGCGTTAGGATTAAGCACAATGCGATTGATACTACTCTGGCAACATACTGCCAAAGACGTGTCCGCCAGTGGAGATAGCCCCGTGATCTTGTCGGCAAAGCTAAATTCTCGTGCACCCTGCAACGGATCAAAGTTCTCTGGCTCTGGCCCTGACTCTCCGTATTTACTAAGCAGTACATTCCCACTCAAATACCCAAGAGCGAGGTAATTGCGGTAGCTGGCAATATGCCGTGGCTTATCCAACTGAGAATCATACGCCGAGTAAATCTTGCGGAAGAACACCCCATCGTAACTAAACGCACGACCCAAGCCATGGCAACCATATATGGTATCCCACTCAGGATTCAGGTAGTAGTTTGCATTCAACATTTGAAAGCGTGAGTTGCCTGCAACCAGCTCTGCATGAGAAGGTAGGAACGAACCACGCACACTGCGCACAGTGCCAATAGTACTGCCCCCAGAGATCAGGCGAATAGAGTCACCAGCAGTTACATAGTTGCGTGTATTATTGTCTACTGGAGAGTACAGGTGCAGAGTACCCTCAGCATCCCCAGCTGCCCACGAACCTTTAGCTACGTTAATACGCACAAGCTTCATCTCCAGCTCGCTTGGAGAGCCCGCCCCCGAGTTGTAGAAGTAGAGCTTGCCAACGGGTCGGAAATAGTGCACAGTGACTGTCAGCACGTCCCAAAACAAGTACGCTGCATTACCGAGCGTAGTATTGGCGGGCGTCATTGTGAGCGTAAAATCAGAGCCATTAACTACGGCTGGAGTCAGCTCCGCCAAACCCCACTTAATATTTGCTCCGCCGTACGTAAACGTCTTCGCGTTAGCTGATGTGCCGTTAGCGGCAGTAGTCATGGTGTCGTTGACGTTGGCTTTATTTTCAGACACAACGCCGTCACCAGTGGTCAATGTCACCGTGTGGAAATACAGTGGGTTGCCAGTAGACGGCGTGTTGTAGAAATTTCTAGACGTGACTGTTATGCCGGTAATAATCACGTCTTCCGGCACGCTGATGCCCAAATTCTTGAACGTCATAGCAGTGCCATCGCCCCAGTTGCTCGGACTACCAGCTCCCTTTACCAAGTACACGCCAGTTGCATTTGCCGTAGATAGGTCGAACGTAAACCCACTACCATCCACAGCGCCGTTACCGTCGGTAGTAGCGCCCGGGAAACTGGCGGCGCTATTCTGATACGCCAGCATTGTTTGGCTGTATGTGTTTGCCGATGTGTTAGGATAGCCCACGGCGGTCTGTAGCTCGCTGTTAAGCTGCGCTGTGGTGGTGGCCCGCGTCAATTCCCGTGGAACAACTGAGGAATTTCCCGAAGAGAACCCGACCTCAAAACCCATATCCAGCTGAGTCCAGTCGTTGTTAGTGGTACGTGCCCCACCTTCTTCAAGTCCAGAGTACAGCACTCCGCCCCACACATTGACCGTATCCACTGCAGAAGTCGTGGCAATAGAACTCCAGTACTTCCAGTACGCCACAGACGAAGTTGTGTACGTCGGATTAGCTCTATCTATGTTGAGTACAGTGTTGCTGGTCAATGCCGCTGTGTTAGTAAAGCGCACAAGCACTTTGGCCACAGCGCTAGTAGCTATTGTGCCGCCCGTATTAAGAGATCCAAAATCCCCATACAAGAATCGGTAATCAAGAATTACGCCTTCCCGTCCGGATGCCCCGTTTCGGAACACGTTACCGATGTAGAACATGGCATCTGCAGAGACTGGCACAGTTTGCGTGTGGTCATACACCAGATAGATGTATTGACAATCGGCCACCGCGTGCATTTTGTTGTCGTACATCTGCAACCCGTACGGGAATATGTCACCCGGAAGTGCGTCAATAGTGGCGCGAGTGGTATCCGCCGAAGTTAGAGCAGTAGCGAGTACCGCCTCTTCTGCTACGCGCGCCAGTCCAGAAATCTTTTCCACAGACCAGAATACGGTGTATGCTTCGTCGTACATCACTACGTCTGGAAGTGCCAACGTAATTCCCGCGATACCCGTGTCCATCTCTGCAGTGTGGGCCGTCTCCATGTAGATTTTCCAATAGAGATCAGCAGTAGACGTACCACCAGTAATAGTGGCTTGGGTAATGTACGTGATTGTGGCCTGTACCCGTGGATCGGACGAACCCAATGCCCCACCAAATTCAATCTGAATATTGGCGCTCGGGTAGATGTTAATGGCTGTGAGCGCCGCTAGATCAGCGTACGAATCTGGAGACAGTAAGAAGTAGTAGCCCGCAGCAATGGACGGAGTAATACCGCCATCATACCGTTCAAAGCCGTCGATCTTCTTGTAGCCAACCTGATCCGCGCACTCGTAGTTAAGGCAGTCAACAAGACGGCCCGGCTCTACCAACAACTTGGGTGTAACTAGGTCAAGCCCACCGTCAAGTGTCAGTACTTTCTGCAGTAGCTCTGGACCTGCCTCAAAACCGTCGCGCATCATATCCGATAGTTACCTCTGGCAGTAGATCACGAACCATCTCGTATTCAAACTTTGAATAACGATTCTTGGCGATGTTGTAGATACGGCTGATGCCGTCATACTCGCCGTAGTACATCAGTGCACGCCACGAGATAGCTTTGTGGAAGCGGGCTGGCAAGCCAGTAGGAGTGTCACTGTGCGTTGACAGCGTTTGCGGAGTCTTGGTGTATTCAAAGTATAGATTGTAGGTAGTATCAAGCGGCGGATAAAACTCCAGCTTGCCATCATTGGACACCGTAAACTTGATGGGCGTACCCACGCGCTTGGGACGATCATAGCCATACGCCAACCACTTACTGTACGGCACAAACTGCAGCTTGGTGTACGTCGAACTGTCGTAGCTTTGCCCACTAGCCGTCTGCAGATCACAAATGGCCACACTGTCAGTCTTGATTTCCGCTATGTCAAGTACACTATCGTAGCCAGCTGCTCCTGTTTGCGATAGGTCATAGCGTCCCCACCGAGTAAAGCGCCCATGTACTGTGCCCGCAGAATTGGTGATAAGATCGCCCGGCTCTATGATGAAATCAGTCGTTTCAAAATCCGCAATCTTGAGAAGACCTTCAAGGTCGTTGTCTGCAATAGCACCGTCTGACAGTGTAAATGCGCTAGACGCAGCAGCAGTGAACAGGTGTGCATTAGCCGCATTGTGCAGCCGAAATTCAATGCCGTCAAAGCCAGTGGCCAGTACGGGGGCATCACCGCCATGAATCTCCATTGCTGGAGACAGACGGACTACCGCAGTACCCTGCATGAATTCCCAATCGCGTCTATCTGTCTGAATATCTTCCCAAGACTGCGCGGACCACTGCTTAAACTTGGTATAAAGAGGATCACTCGGGGAGGGAAAGGTGGCTGACGTAAGCTGGTCTAGTGTAGACCCGCTCTCACGCAGTGCTTCGTTTACTAGATCTAGGTACGTAGCCACCCTGTACTCCTATTGTTAGGCAGCTGCCTGCCGACGCTGATGAGCAAAATAACCCGCACTCATATGCTCGCGGAGCGCTTTATCTGTGGGCCAGTAATTGAACTGCTCCATGAACTTGCGCTTGATGGCGAGCTTGGCCTCTCGGCTATCGTTCCAATACTTGTGCCGCTCTTTGGGAGGGATGTAGCCCGTTTCTCCGTCAGGTCCGTAGTTCTTTTCAAGGAACTGGACTACCCAACGATTCTCGTATTCAATGACAGTACCGTTGCCGTCTTCAGCATTCTTCGGAATGGGGGACATCTTGGTAGTCAGGTACTCTGCCGTAACAGTGGGCAGATTCACTTCAACATTGTAGGGAATAGCAAACTGGAAACCATTGTGGCACGCCATGCAATGTGTGCCCTGCTCACGTCCAGTTCGGAGAATCTTGATACGACTCCAACCCCACTTGGCGTCTTTACTATCTAGAGTCTGCTTGTCCGTGACGTACTTGGTGTTACCTGAAATCTTGGCAATGATGGCGTTAATATAATCTGGCGCAGTCCACTCTGGATGCGGCTTCAAGCCGTACTCTTTGATTGCAGTCTTCTTGAGATCCGGCCAAGACAATGCAGCCAATTCTTCCCGCAGTTCATTACTCATGTTTGAAACTCCTATCGGACTCGTAGTCCGTAGCTTCCCCACAACGGGATGGTGCTAGTCAAAAGAACCCCCGCGTACACCCGTAGATGCAGAGGCGGGGGTCGTGTTACCTAGTGCGTTTGCGCACCTCCAACACAACTTACTTAGTCGGCAGACCGCAGACCATTGATACGCTCCGAAGCCGTACTATTCCAGTCGTACACAACTGCATTGTCCTTGAACAAGACCACATCAAAGACAAAGTACGCTTTGCGATTACCCGTAGCGGAACCGGAAGTAACCGAGCCCACCGTGGCAGTAACTGCAGCGTCTGCCGTAGTGGAGATAGCAGCCGTAGTGGCGAGGGAGTACGCACGAGCGGTGGCGGTATCCAAGTCGATGTCCGCAACATGAGCTGCACCATCAAAGTCGATAGTGCCCGGAACAGCCGAGCCCCAAGTAGCCGGAACCTCTACGAAGATACCAGTAATCAAACTACCCGCAGGCAGCTTGAAAAACTTGATGGTATCCGCTGTGGCGATAGCCGTGCCAGCCGGGATTGTAACGGAGCACGCGATACGATTCGCGCCAGTCTCCAGATTCGGACGACCGAGGCGCCAGAGATCACTGTAATAAGTAGCCATTTATCAATTCTCCTTAGAATTAGAGGCTGGTGACCGCAGTACGAATGTTCGCGATCCAGTTGTCATTGAGAATGGCGTTGGCATGGTAGAACTTCCACGCGATCTCACCACGCTGACCCAGAGCATCACCCGGAGTGAGCATCTTGGGCTTACGACCCTCAACACGCACAGCGTTCATACCCTTGAAAGCAACAGAACCATAAGAATCCGCACCGAAGATGACCAGAGTGTACAGATCGGCAACAGTCGAAGTAGCGCGCATGCCATTGGCAGTCGAACTACCACCACCGAGGTCCGGAGTCAGGTGCGGAGTTAGGATAAACCGGACACCGTACGCACTGCCCACCTCATACTCACTAACCGGCTGGTACGAAGCATAGTTCTCAACCGGAACATAGCCGTCCATCTCTTCCAAGTCACGCTGCAGATCGCTGTGACCAACCGCGATGTAGCCCGGACGAATCGGCTCGGTCGAGAAGTTAGGACCTGCCTTAATCATCTTGGAGATCTTGGTGGCAATGTTGCGATCCAGATGCTGGACAACCGCGCGAATAGCATCCGCATCAAGCGGGGTATTAACATCAGTATTCGTAGAACCGTTGGTGTAGAACTCCGTACCCGCGGACTTCAGGGTATTCCAAAGCAACAGTTCCTTCGTCAGAGCCGCCTGCTTGGCCGCCTCTTCGATAGTCGGATTCAAGAACGCCAGATCCAACAGATCGTCAGCCACATCGGTGTACGCATAGCGAGCACCGTACTGGTAGATCTGTGCAGTGACACTATCGAACTCGATGTTGGTCGCAGCCGGGGTCACACCTTCCTGCAGGGCAGTGGTGTTTACGGGGAACGGGCGAATGCGGCGCCATTTAACAAGATCACCCTTGTTGGCAGGCAGCATCTCAGACAAAGCAAACTTGTCGAGAACGAGCTTCGTCTCGGCAGTCTTCAGCAGCTTGGCAACGGCGTAAGTACCTACCGTTTCACCAAGGTCACCATACGTATTGTAATTGGCAGACATATATTAACTCCTTTCTTTTGCGAGCAGTGCGAGAAGTGTTGCGCTAGCATCATCATCTGCAAAGAACTTGTCGAACTTCTGTTGTTGGGTCAACTGCTGTTGCTTTACCACACCAACTGTAGCTGCCTGTACTGGTGCAGACCGTTCCAGTTTCTGCTGGCGTTGCTGTCCCAGTGCCTGCGCCTGAGTATTCACTACTGCAGGCTGCTGCTGTTGCTGCGGTGCTGCGGGCTGTGACCCGGAAAAATACCTCTCCATGTCATCTGCGTAGAGTTTAAGCAACCGCACCGAATCTATGGCGTAAGAACTGTTGAACAGCGCCTTTGTGCCCGGAGTCTGTACGTCAAACCAGCTCTGGTACTCAGGGGATTGGGTCACTTCACGCCAGTTAGGCACTACGTGATCCAGCTGTTGCAACTGCTCTTGAATGAAAAACTCGTTACGCTCTTGCTCAAGTGGTTGGAATCGTTCCTGAACCTTGTGCTCAGATTCCTTCAACACCTTCCGCTCTAGCGCACCCAGCTTCTTTTCAAGAGCCGCGTGTAGAATCGGGTCAGCTTCTTTCAACTGCGCCCAGACATCATCCGCTTCGTCCGTCTCCGCTGCCGGAGCCGTCTTCGGCACTTCTACCGTCTTCTTTAGCTGCTCTACTTCGTTGTGCAACCGTCGATTCTTTGACGCCTGCTCCTGATGACGCTGTTGCCACAGCTGAGCTTCCTTTGCAATTCGCTCAACATTAGCGCGTACATCATCCGGCAACTGTGTTAGCCAGCTATTAGGGTCAGGCTGCGAAGGGGGCGTTTCTGCCACAACTTCGTTCGGCTCTGCCGCTGCATCACCACTAGGAGTTTCAACCTCTTGTGGCTGTGTTTCAGGTTCTTCCGCCGCAGCCGCTGGTGCGGGGGGCGTTGCCAACAGACTCTTGTAGTCTTGACTATCGCTGTTGAAGAACTGCTCAAACAGCTTTTCCTGATCCACTTGGCCGGTTGGACCAGATTCTTTTACGTTTAGTTCCCGCTGTGCGTCCATGCTTAGTATTCTCCCTTGGCGATACTCGCCTCAATCTCCGCAATTCGACCACGAATGTAGCCAATCTCACCACGTACCATCCACGTTTCAATGTCCGACAGCTTACGTTCTAGCTTATCCCGCCTGTCTTCCAAGTCCTTATGCAGCTTAGCTGCTAAGTCCTGTACTACTTCTCTGCCGGACCTCAAATGCCTTCTCCGGTAGTACGCGCCAGTTCTAATTCAGCCCTAGTGAGCGCGTGCTTTTCCGCATCTAATTCGAGTTTAGCTCCTGCCGTAAATTCTTTGATTGACAAATCCCTGTCCTTGATCTTAATGTCGGCTGCTACCTTTGCGTAATCCACATTCTGCTTAGCCGCCAGCTGTGCCATCGTTACGTCACGACGCAGTTGATCCTGCTGCAACCCACTACTAGCTTCCAGTGCACGTGCGTCATTGGCCTCTTGCTTGGCCTGATATTCCATAATGGCACGCTGCTGCCCATCTTCCCGCTCCCACTGCAATCGCTCGCGCTCCAGCTGCAGCTTCTCTTTCTCCAGCTCAATACGTGCCATGTCAACCTGCATCTTGAGTGTTGCCGGATCAGGAGGCTGGCCCTGCTGCTTCTGCTGCTGCTCCTGTTCCCACTGCTTAACCTCTTCCTCATTACGAACAAGGTTATTGCTAGGTAGTTGCATGTTGGACACTAGAGCACGGGACGCACCGTCCAACTTGATAATGCGCTGCAGTTCCGGGTTCTGGCTGGTCTGCGCGATCAGCTTTTCAAGGTTGATGATCTCCATGTGCTGGCGCAAGTAGCTAGTGGTGCTACGCACGTCAACCTCAAAGTCACCCTTAGCGCTTTCGTCCTCTCCGTACTGCATGTTCCAGTCATACATCCATTGGATCACACGGCTAGTGATGTTGTCGTCCCACTGCTGCGCCTTCTCGTGCAAAACAGAAGTGCCTGCCTTGGCGATAAGTGCCATCCCAGTGGCCCCAGAAGACATCTGAGGCGCTTCCATGCCCCCAGCCAGTAGGGGTATAGCGGCCTCCTCGTCAGCGAAGCTCTTAGCCATTTCTAGGACGTTGGTAAGGGGCTGCTGTACGTTTGGAATCTCTTTGAACTGAATGGCTTGATTCACGTCCACGCCAAAGCCCTTGGTCAACAACACGTTCCAAGGTTCAATGTCGTACCTGCCATCCTTGTTCGGCTCAATCAGACTCTTGTCGATCACTACCTGTGGACCAGAGCTGATCTTCGCGTTCTCTACGATAACGTCCCACATGCCCTCAGCAACGCGCTGCTGGTCCTTGTTCAACAGGGGCAGGCCAAAACCAAAGATGCTGGACGGATCGTCTTCCCACGTGTCTACTGCGTATGGCACACAGTCCGTAGCCTCTAGGTTACTAAGCTCCAGACGAATGACCTTGCCGTTGCACACCCACACCTCAGACCAGAACGACTCTACGGGAGGCTCTCCGTCAGCAGCGGGGGGTAGGTCCATTCCCATCTTGCACAGGCAATCACGCTCAAGTCGGCCATGCCGCTCAGCTACTAGGTACTTGTCCTTGAACAACTCAGAGTTGAGGAAGCTATACGGAGGCAGTTGCGTCTGAGTGATGAAGTCCTTCTTACCCTCGCGCAGAATCTCCGTGATAACGTCACCAAAATAGCCGGGATGCTTCTGTAGTTTCTGCAAGTCCCGCTTAGACATTGGATGTACTTCAATAGCGTCTTCAGCGTCCTCAATGCGCGATACCGTCATGTCCGGGAAGAACATCCACGGATCAACGCGCTTGATGCATGGCACATACTCAGGCACCATGACGGGCACACGGATGATCTTGACGTTACCGGCCTCGTCTACAGTCTGCTGCTGTTCCCAAATCTTCTTGAGGCGCCCGGTGTTGATCGGACCCTTCATGATGCCGGGGCCAAGGATAGCCATGTCGTACATGGACAGCTTCGTTTCGCGCACGTAGTCCGTAGCTTCAAGTTGGTCTTCGATCACGTCTTCCATCAGCTTGACTGCGATGTTGGGATTGACGTTGGTGTCTATCTCAGGACGTTTAGACGGCAGCAGTGTCCAGTTCTTCTCACCGCCACCAAACTGTGCACTAATCAGCTGGCTGACTGCAGTCTTGACCTTGGGCTTTATGATGTTGAGGCGCAGCTTCTCACGTCCCGTACCTTCCTTGCGCATTTCCTCGGACGGAAATAGAGCGGAGCGCATCTGCACACCGAGTCCGCCCATGTACAACTCACGGGAGATAGTCCACTCGCTTTCTTTCTGTGAGCGCTGGTGCATGCGAGTACGCAGCTGTGCTTCAATGTCCGCTGCCACGGCATCCATAGCCTGCTGCTTTTCGTCAGCAGCTACCTTGGCAGCACGCTCCAGTTCATCAAGAATCTCTTGTGCAATGGCCGGATCAGACTGGATAGCCAGCATGATGGCATCTGCGGGGCTGTTAGAAATCAAATCTTCGTCCATGGCTTACCCCTGTAGCAGTAGTTGTTGGTGCTACACGAGCCACCTTATCCATTGTCATGATTCCGTAGCGCATAGCGTCCATGATGTGGTCATTGACCTTCTTGATGCGTCCGTTTTCGTAGATGTACGTCATGAACTCTGAGAAGAACGCAGTGCACGACTTGAACACTTTGAGTTTGCCAGTGCTCAGCAGTTCCCATACTGCGCCAATACCAGATTCCACGTTATTGTTGGCAGGGATAATCTGCAGTCCCAAACCACGATAAATCTGCAGCAACTGGCTGCCGTCCTGCTGATTACGTTGCCGTGCACCCGGATCAATAGCCCCAAACATCCAGTCTTTGATGCGCCCCTTGATAGCTGCCGCATGAATCAGCGGCTCAGACCGCTCACCCTTATACACATCTGTAATCCAGATTTGCTTGGAGTCGGGGTCTTGTGCAAAGGCTACAACAGCAGTAAAATTCCAGCCAACGTCCATACCGTACCAACGCAAGTAGTGGGCAGGGATAGCAAATGGGTCACACTCAATGTCGGTACGCCCCAACGGGAACACGGAGCCTTCGCCAAACGTGGGGATGCCTTTAGCCACAGCGTCACGGAGCATTGCTGGAGTAGCTTCAAGAATCTGCCTCTTAGCATCTGCGTCTAGGTGGGGTACGTCATCCCAACTGGCCATAACCACCACACGACTTGGGTTATCAATGCCTTCTTCCATGTCAATGAATCGTTCTGACTCCACAAATGTAGCCTTTCGGCATAGCCCAAGTACCAGTGGGGTAAGTCCCTTCTTTGGCGTAAAGGTGGTGATCATGATGCCGTTAGTGGTCATAGTACGCAGCAAGCACTCCGCGTACACATCTTCTGGGCACTCTTCGTCTAGCCAAACCACGTCACGTGCAGTACCGAAGAAGGAATCTACACCACGGTCATAGGACTTGAATCCAATAGTTGAGATACCACCAGAAGAATGCCTAATCCACGCCAATTCCACACCGCTAGGCACACCTTGCATAGACGCAGTGCGCTGAATGTCAACTGCAGGTATCATACCTGTACCGGGTGCCCCCAACGGACCCAACAAAGCCACCTGAATAGTGTCTCGTGTGGTAGTTTTGTCCTTACCTGCCACCCAAATCTCTACTGGCTTGTCAAATCTACGGCCAGTCCACCAAGCCGGGTACTTTCCGGTAGCATGGCACGCCACTTCAAACGCACCCGCAGTAGATTTACCTGCGCGGTTAGCCGCAAGGAATACCCGCTCACGTCTATCAGCTCCCAGACCAAAGAACAGCTTATGCTTCGGGTACTTGTCAATGCTAAATGGACCGTCTCGAAACCACTTGGCCATTCCGGACACAGTAACCCTACGAGCCAACTCCTCCAGCTTCTTTTTAAGTTCGTATTGCTGCTCTGTGGCTAGACTCATGGAGTACGCACGCTACCTTGTGGCCCCCGGATGGCTGCAAGCATGGCTTCAATGTCCTGCTGCAAGTCCTCAGTAGACATAGCTTCGATGGGTTTGGTAATGCCGTCGTTGATTTCCGCCTTATCAGCCCAGCCATAACGATTCTTCATGTTCTGAAACCAGCCCACGTACGAGAACTGCTTGTTCTTGAGATTGGTACGGCCTTCTTTCATCCACCATGCAAGCGCATGTCCCCGCCCGTCATCAATGACACTGCGGAAATGCTCGTCAGTGCTGTACAAGCGCTTGAACTTGGACATTGGAATGCGCAGTTCTTTAGCTACTTCCTGATCGGAAGCACCTTCGGCGTAGTTCTTTAGTGCAGTAATGTCGTAGTCTGTCGGTAGTTCAGCCATTACCATTCTCCCGTACGCATACGTTCAACCAACCTAACAGCACGCTGCTTTACCTGCTTGTACCACAGGGACTTCTGCATGCTGTTGGCTGCTTTCTCGTAGTCTCCTGCTTCAACTGCTCGCAATGTACGCTGAAACAAAGACAAACGCTCTAGGCCAAGGTTAAAGGACATGTTGGCAATTACTGTTTTACGCGGGCCGTCAAGTTCATCGAAGTTCTTGCAAACTACACGGGCATCTGCAATAGCCACGGCAATGTCTTCATCCAGCAATTCTTCTGCTTGTTCCAGTGTGATGACCTGCTTAGACTTCACGTTCTTTGTGTGCCCGTAGCCAATCGTGCGTACACCTACTGTGTCAATGTAGGTCTTTAAGCGCAGACCTTCGTCTCGCTTCAAGTCTTCCTTGAGCACTTCTTCCCATTCAGCCACACACTACTCCTTATGATTACACCATTAGACACTACCTATTACCGGACTAAAGATAGAACTTATGCGAACACCGCCGCCTCGACCAACTCAGCAACGACCGCACACCCAGCAGCAGTCAAGTGGCACTTGTCCGCTTGGTAGTAGGTTGTGTTGTTGAAATTCGATAGCCGCGCATCTGCCGCCAAGTCAACCAGATGCGTCGCGTACGTCGAGTAATTCGCACGCAGCCATGTGTTCCAGCTATCGAGAATCGCACTCATCCCCGGTTGATCCGAGAAGTTCCCGCGAGAGATGGCCGTCATTGCAACCAACTTGCTGCCGTTTGATGCCCAGCCCGCCGTTGCTCTTGCCGAGAAGTACGTGTTCCATCGGGATTGACACGTCGCGAGACTTGCGCCGAAAAAGATGTCGTTGGTAGCCTCCCATGCGATCAGAACGCCGCTCGTACTGTACGCCGGAAGTGTGCTGTCGATTTGGGTCGCTGCGTCTGCCGACATATCCGCAGTGGTTTGGTTAGTCACGCCGTAATTCACAACCGCATAAGCGTTACCCAGCGACGTTCCCAACTTCGCTGGGTAGGCATCCGAGGCGCCGATCCCATAGCCAAACGTAATGCTGTTGCCGTCGCAGACGACTACAGTCGTTGGCTCGGTTGAAAGCATGACGCTTGAGTGCATCCAACTCTTCAGACTGGCCCGCTCGCCAGCAGTAAACGCACGGTCGCAGATAATCATCTGGTACATGCGGCAGTTGGCGCCAAAGCCCGGAGTGTATGCGGAGCCAAATGTCACGCCGCCGGGCGTTGCGGCTGGCATGGTGACAGTTCGCCCGCCGTTCCTGCCCTCGAACCAGCTCGACGCGCCATCGAATACGGTCAGCAGTACTTCCTTCTGCGTGGCCCGCGTGATGTACGTGGACACGGCTCCAGTTACCGCAAGGGTGTACAGAGCGCCGCTGAGGTAGATGTTGAATCGGTTCGTGCCGGCAATGTTGTCCTGAAGCACGGTCCCGGAGTTGTAGAGCAAGCCGAGGCACGATGACATGGGCGTTGCCAGCGCCTGCGTCATCGTCAACACGTCGCCGGCCCCGTCGAATTCAAGATAGTAAGCGCCATCCCCGTCCTGCCTCAGAATCGGGCGATTGCCAGCAGTCGCCTGAATCGCGTTATTGCCGCGTCCTGACTTGTCGTCAATGCGGCCAACAGGGTCACCAACAACGGCTGGAATTGTGCCCGCAGTGTCTTGCCACAAGGTTGCTAAATCAGAAGGATCAAACCAGCCGCCCTCTTCCCCAAGAGCAAACAGTTCTAGTGGGGACCAACCCGGAGCAGAAGACACTCCACCTGTCGGCAATCCGCGTGGTCTGAAAGCCCCGGAGATGTGGCCTTGCACATGCTTAAAGATATGCCACATTATGGATTATCCAATAGTTGCGGTAATGTCGGTTCCAGCTGTAGTGCAGTTCCAACGCAGGTCACAATTACCTCCGGGCACGAACGTACCACTAGTCTCCCCGTTAGTAAATGTACCGTCAGGTACTGACACCCATATAGCTGCGTCTGGGCGAGACACCTCCAAAACGTACACACCAGTAATAGCTCCACCATCTGCGGCATACAAGCTGTACCGCAAAATGTCGTGGCCTTTACGTTTACGGTACTTGTACGTAGCGCTTTGCTCGGTAGTAGTAAATGCTTTGGTTACTTGCTCATTGATACGTGCCATCTTTACTTGTCTCCCGTACTTAAACTGGCTGAGCTAGGAGATAACCCCCAGCGTACAGCGTAGTGTCACCGCCCACATTCGTGGCTTTGCGCGCCTGTACCTTTAGTATTCCAGTTGCTGGGCTTACAAACAAACCAGAGACTCGCATGAAATCCCAGTCAGACTTGACATAGTTATCAATGTAGAATTCGGTTGAAGTGTAAACGCCAGTACCGCTAAAGTATAAATCCTTGAACAGACTGCTTACTTGGGGAGACGTGCCTAGATACAAACGTATCCATTTACCGTCACCACCAGAGGAAGCAGCAACTGCAAATTCTAGTCGGTACGTAGTATTAGCACTTACTGTGACATACATGCCTGTGTCTACTGCCGTGGTGTCCGCGAGATTGACTGCAGATGTCAATAGACTGTGTGTGCGATTCTTGATTCCAGTACTTAGGTCACCCATGTATATTCCTTATGCGGTAGACAGAATACTTGCGATGGCTGTTCCCGACGTGTATGTAGTAAACTTCCAACGCAGATCGCAGTCTCCACCGGGAGTGTAGGTTTTGGCTCCGTCTGCTATCCAGTCCTCTTCATTTACCCAAACATTCTGATCGGGGTCCGAAGACTGCAGCGTAATGGTTCCTACCCAAGCGCCCCCCGTAGGTGTGTACACAGAAACTCTGACAGTCCCGTAGGCTGTGGAAGCCCTACGGAACCGGAATGGCCCAACCGTTGTGTTAGCAGAAGCCATAGCTCCCCTAACTGTTTGGTTGTTCTCAGCCATATTACTTACAGACCCAGCACTTCCTCAAGCTGGATGAATGAACCAGCAAGAATAGTCGAGTCCGATGCATGGGAAGCATTCTGCGCGGCCTGTACTTGGAACGTGCCGTTAGCAACCGCCTTGTACAGACCCACTGCAAAGATTTCTACCGCAGCGGCAGTGGCACCACCAGCAATGGTTGCCAAAGATACGGCGGAAGTGGATGTACCATCCACCTGCACTTGCCCGGTAACGTAGGAAGCCGTTGGGCCAGTGACACCAAACTTAGCTCCGCCAGAAGCGTTACCAGTGGCCACCAAGCTGATAGTAAATTTATAGGTCTTGCCCGCGTCAACTGGGAGTTTGAACCCAGTGATGTCCGCCAGAGTCGTGTTGCTCTGCGTGTGCACATAGGCAGTGCCCAGAACCTTGATGTTCTGGCCTTCAATAGCAGCTTTACGCAGCTGCGTCTTGGTACGCCGATTGAGCGGGGATTTGTTGATACGGCTAATAGCACCCATGGTCTTTCTCCTTAGTGAGTGTGTGTAATCTTGATTGGTCTTATGGCTGCGGATTAGCCGCGAGCACTGGCTTCGACAAGAGGACTTAACCTTTAGTTCCGAAGTGCTTCCTCTGCGTCAATAAGGAACACGGCTCTTGGGTTAGCTCCCCACTCTATGTACACCACATACATGTTACGAATGGATACATCTGATAGATTGTATGGGATCAAGCGAAGCTGCTTTGTAGTTCCTGTTTCGTATACGTTGCCATGCAACACCTTCCACCATTCTTCAAATGTCACCGTGCTGCGCAGTCCATGAGTCTTGAAGAACTTGTACTTCCAGTCAAGGTACTGTTTTCGGTCATGGCTGGGGCCAGAACGTAGAGAGTCACGTCTCTTCTTACGTTTCACCATATAGTGTTTGTCACCAGACGGTTGCCACGGCTTGCGCTTCGCTCTGATAGCCTCCTTCCTACGCAGAAGACAGCCCGATAGGTGGGAGAAGTCACGTAATCCGCCCAATGAAGGTGCCTTTTTGCCGATCTTGTGCTTGATCTTTGTGATGGGCGGGGCGTCTATCATATCAGAGGACATTATGTTACATGCTTCCATGAATTTCCCTTGCGCAGTTGGTACAGATAGCCGGGAGTGATGCCGTACTCTTTGGCCAAGGACCTTCCTGTGGCATCTTTGCGCAATCTGATAGCCCTAACATCCTCTTCCGTTAGCTTGGAGAAGTGATTCTCGTGTCCCCTACGTACAGCGCGTGTTCCGTGTGCAACCATATCCGCATGATTCTCTTTAGACGTACCCCAACACAGGTTGTCCTTTGAGTTATCTAAGCGAACACCGTTTAGATGCCGCACTTGCGCACCCTCTGGGCGCTCACCGTGCCACGAAGTACACACCAATACGTGTACTGCTACGTTCCGTGTGCCTCCTTTACCGTCATATAGGTTACACCGCTTGTAACCGTCTCCGTCTATGGACAACACTAGCAGTTTAGGAGTCACCGCACGCTTGTTTCTTGATCCACCTACGCGCCAAGAACGTACGTCACCTGCATTGGACACTTCATACATAGCTTCAAAACCTGCTGCCGGAATCCAAGAAAGCTCATTCATAGTACTTACTCCTCAAAAAATTAGACACACCACTCTTTGCTTTACATTATAGTAGACAACCATACCCCCTCTCTAGTTCCGTAGATGCTGCAGGAAGCTGTCACTGATGTTATTAGAGCGCCACTCCGCTCGCCCGCGCAGGCAGGGCTGCCAAAGTAGCCATCCCCCCTTGCAAATCAGCATGTTATGTTATAACGTAACGTGGCAGACGGCGCTAGTGTGCGGTTCGGGCCACAACGGCAGCACACAACCACAGCCAACGGCAGGGCACGGGAGCCCACTGCCATGGTGGAGCCACTGCCACACTACCGGGTACAGGACGCGATGGCGTATATGGCTATAGGTGCGGAACCAAGGCATATGGATTACGCGCCCCTTGGGCGATGGGTGATGCCACATATGTTCCCCTGAATTATGCCTGAACAGGTCACTATGTGACGTGATAGGTCACACACTGACGCAATGCGTCACACACTGCCGTCATGCCATCCTACCGTTAGTCGGCATACACACTGTAACCTATTGATTTCATTAGCTTACTCGCCATTGGCATGCTTGGCACGGTCCTCGCATTACTATACCTGCCACCCGGCCACATCGGCTCTGGCATGGCCGCTAAGCGAAACGCTAGTGGGGCTTCACCAGCTCTTTGACAATTCAGACCTAGCCTATAACGTGGCGTTTCCCGTTATGCCTGCGCATTGTGTCGAGTCCGCTCGTCGAGTGGCGCGCAGTGTGTAGGTTTAACGGAGAAAGACCATGTTCCAGAACGAACAGAATGTGTTGGTTTAACGGAGAAAGACCATGTTCCAGAACGAACAGAATGTGTTGGTTGCTTCTCTCAACATCTCCCGCAGCGATGCGCGTGATGCCGCTATGACCATGTTGCGCAATAGCAGCACGGTGGGGGAAATCCGGGCGAACGATAAGCTCGCATCGGGCACGCTGAACGCGTACCTCTTGGGGGCGATCCGCGATGGCTGGAGGGCCGATGATATCGAGAGTTTTCGTGCGGATGCATACAAGAGCGCTGAAGAGCGTGGGATCAAGGTCAACACAAAGAGCAACTCACTTTTGACGGCCACCTCCCGCGCGGCAAACTTCGCCAAGCGGCCAGATGCGCAGAGCCTCGCAGACCGTGCCTCCACGCTGTCTGAAGCGCTGCGCATTGCCAAGGATGTTGACACTGCCAATGCTCGCGCAGCCGACGAACAGAAGGCACACGAGGAGGCTTTGATCCGCGAAGAGCGCGCGCAGCGTGAACGTGATGAAACGGCTGTCAAGCTCGCCCAGAGCATTGAGGAAGACAAGGTTTCGGGCCGTTATCAGGCGGACCTGATCGCCAGCATCAAACGGCAGGTTGCCGAGCTTGAATCGTTGGGCGTCGTCGTCGAGTTCAGCGTGGCCGAGTAGTTCGCTACGCTCAAGCCCTAGCGGGCGCACTACATAGCGGGGAATGCCACGTTATAGACTAGAAAATCCACCGGGTTGCTTAGCTGCTAAGCTGGCGTTTGTTAACTCAGTCGGTAGAGAGCCAGCAGACGCGGGCTAAGCATTTTGCTGCGGGCAGGTATGCCCAATAGCGCGGGTTCGAGCCCCGCACAGACGGCCAGCTTAGCAGCTAAGCATCCCAACACAGAAAGGCTAGCAACATGAAAACAGCCGCAAGTGTGCAAGCCAGAATCGACCGGCTTGTGAACGAAAATCGCGTATTGCGTGAGCGGATTACGACGATAACGGAAGCCGACAACGCACAGGAAGCGCGAGAGCAAAAAGCGCGTATAGCAAGAGCCGCGCATCGTGACGGCACAGCAGTGCCGAGTCAACGTCAAGGCAAGAGTGCAGCTAGGTCGCATGTTCGCTTTGGCATGACATTGCCGGGTGACGTTGCACAGACGAACATTCCGCAGTTAGTTGTCAAGCGAGTGTCATTCGACAAAGAGTGAGCCAAGAGCCAACAACGTAGGGACTGCCAGTAATGGCGGTCCTTTCGTCGTGCCTGCGGCACTAGGCGCCATGGGCGCGTGGGCTTTTCCAGCCAAGTAGCTTAGCAGCTAAGCAAAGTCTGCGTTGTCTGTAACCCGCAAGGGTGAGCCGATAAAAGAGTGGCTTAGGTCCACTAGAGGCGCGGGTTCGACTCCCGCCGCAGACTTTGCTTAGACGCTATTGTGTGGTGGCAAGTGAGTACGGAGGCATTAAGCAATGAGTTCCGAGTATCGCAAGAACAAGAAAGCACAGACGTTTGTGCTGGACGTGCGGCGTAAGGTGTACGTGCCAGCGAAGCGGACGGACAGTAGCAAGTGGGTTTCGCTTGCGCTGATCGCCGTAGTGCTAATCGCTGCGGCATTGGTGCTGCTGAGAGTGGCAGTGGATTTCCTTCCCTAGTTTGGAGTAAACTATGTTCGCTGTACTGTGTTCGCTGTGGAATGGTGGGACTGTTGTGTACGGTCCCTTCGCAACCAACCATGACGCCTGTGCAGTTCTGGCAGTGCTGGAAGTTACGCATCCTGCTGGCAACTACTTGGAGGTCATTTCATTGACCCAAGTCACTGTTGGGTAAGCTATTGTTGTTAGGTTCCAGCATAGCAGCTAAGCCAGTGCTATGCTGTGACGTAGCAATTCGGCTACGACCCTGAGGGAGTACGAAATGGCAGAAGGCAAGAAGAACAAGAAGTACGGCAAGGCAAAGCGCAAGCCGTGCACCGTGGCGTACAATGCCAGCCAGCGTTGGTTGTCGAACGCGGAGAAGCGTGGCAACCGCCAGATGCGCCGTGAGGTTGCGCAGAAGGAACATGTTCGGGCGTGGGCAGTGGAGCGGCTGGGTTACGAGCCGTCCGACTGGGACTTCAGCACGCCGTGCCACGAAATGCGCAAGATCGTGCGCCTGTCCAGCAACCGCAAGGGGAAGAAGTAACATGAACAAAAACAACGCAGCCGCGTACCTGCCGCTGGTGCAGGCGCTGGCGGACGGCAAGTTGCAGTACGAGGGGCAGGGAGGTAGTTGGCACGATTACACAGGAGAGAACTGCTCTTTTCTTTTGCCCCCAGAGAATTATCGTGTCAAGCCAGCGCCGCGCGAAGGATGGATTGTCGTCTCGGGGCCTGAAGATCTTATGAGTGAGGAGACGGCAAAGTATATCGCTGGAACCCGCTACCAAGCCATCCGCGTCCGCGAAGTCATTGAGTAGTCGTTAGGGTTGGGCACCTGTATGGCTTAGCAACTATGCGGGTGTCCAGCCGTAGCAACTCTGCTACGAGGTATGGAGAAGTGTGATGCGTAAGGCTTACGTGGTTCGCATGATCGCTGTTGGCAACAAGGCTGCAGCACCCACGGCAACGCGTGTGCGGCTGACGAAGTTTCGTGCCAGCAAGGAACTGAAGCTGGCTCCGCGAAGGGATGTAGGGGCAGAAGCGTAGCTTCTTAGATTCCGTAGGAATGAGGCATAGTGCTATGTGGACAGTAGAAGAAACATATGGTGGCTACAAAGTCGTGCGTGATGGCATCTACGATCTGATGTGCGACGGTGTGCCAATCACGCTGGACCAACAACGCGATGCTGTAGTTATCGCGTACACGCTTAACATGGGGGCACAGGGAGCTTGACAATGTGGAAGCACGTTCCTGACAATGAAGTTGCGTGGGAGTACTTCAAGGCCAAGCTGTTGTATCACGGCAGCGAGCTAGGTGGCATGATTCAGTATACTGACCCGGATTCGTGGGAGCGCGAAAAGTGGTTGAAAGCCCGCTTTGACGGCGGAAATCACAGGAAGAATTACATTCTGCTGGAAGATTGAAGGAAGTTCACAATGAAAGCTCGTTACACCACAGAAGAATCCGGAGGGCGCTGGTATATTATGTTGGACGGTGAACGTCTGACGTATGACCACGACAACCCGCGGTATTACAGCCGTGCCACCAAGGAGGAAGCGCAAGGACTGTGTGCCGTGCTCAACGGGGAAGTTGATCCTGTTGATTGGCGCGGACGAAGAATCCTACGCCAAGATGATTGTGTCTACACGACTACTAAACACGCTGGAGGCTGGCTAATTCTGATGAACGGTAAGCGGATTCTACGGAACGGAAACGGCTGCTTTTTGGTCCCGACCGAGGAAGCTGCACTAGCGCTATGTGCCCGGCTTAACAAGCCGAAAACACCACAGGAGGTAACACGTCATGAAACAACGTAACATCTACGCCTACAACGTGTACACAGGACGCTATTGGGACGGAGCGTGGTTCACTGCACGCCGCAAGTCCGCAGCACCTGTTACACCGGAGTTCGTGTCCAGCATAGCTGCTATGCTGCCCGCCCAACTGGGCAACCTGTGGGCAGTGTATGAAAAGCGGGTAGTGCCAACACGCGGCAAGTAACATGCTCGGTGCACTGTACTGCATCCTTGCAATGGGAGCCGCCTTAGCAAGTATATTTGAGGGCGACAAATGGTACTGGGCTATGCTTGGAGGTATAGCGTGGCCAATAACGATGATAAGAGTCCTTTACGTCAGGCTATTCGACCCGGACTGACGTTCGTGCAAGTGTTAGACTACAAGACTGCGCGAGAGCTGTATAACGAAGGGCTGTTGTACTGGAAAGAAACCGACATGGACGATCCGTGGTTGGCAAGTGACCTATGGAATTTCACATTTGGTCCTACCAATCACGCTTGGATACATCCGGAAGTCTTGTTTGGAATCATGGAGGAGGACTAAGCCTGTGGCCATCAAATTCAAGAGGATCACAGACTTAAAGGTAGCCGAGGAGTACGCTGCTGCTAGACTGCTGTTGTGTGACAGAGAGCCGCTGTCTATGTGTCGTCGAGGCGACTTCTATTACAGCACGCATAGGTCATGGCCACGACCAGTAGTAGAGGGCGACCTTCCGTGGGTTCTTACCGCAATCCCCTATCAACTGTTCATTGCATTGGAGGACTAACCACTTAGCAGCTAAGCAACACCGTAACGCAATTCACCAGCGCATTCTGCGCAAACTTTTCCCCTCTATAACGTGGAGTAATTGCAATGTCCTCACTGTACAACAACGTCAACATCGCTGGCCTCCTGAAGCAGCTGCTGATCTCCTTCAACACGGGTGCTACCACCGTTGTCACTGGTGCGCCGGGCTGTGGCAAGACGCAGATCACTGCGCAGATCGCTCGCAACTACTTGCAGCAGCAGGGGGTGAATCCGGCAGATCACTACTTCTACTACAACACGTCCACCAAGACGGTGGAGTGGGCGGGTGGTATCATGATGCCGGACGGCAAGCGTGGCTGCGATCAGATGATTCCGGGGTGGATCAAGCGCATTCCGGAAACCAGCGTGCTGGTGCTGGACGAGTTCGACAAGCTGTCCCAGCGTGACCAGCTCCCGTTCCTGCAGCTCCTGCACGAGAAGTCCATCGACGATTTCCACCTGCCCAAGAACGTGCACATCGTGGTGCTGGCCAATCGTCTGATTGACCGTGGTGCCAGCTCCGGTCTGTCCACGCTGATCGGCAATCGCTGCCGCACCATTTCCTTTGCGCCCAAGTCCGAGGAAGTGCTGGAACACTTCATGCGCAGCGGCATTCACCCGATGGTCTACACGTACCTCGACAAGAACCCCAACCGCATCAATGCGTACGATCCCAACACGGTGGACGGTCGCAACTGCACCAGCCGTAGCTGGGAAGCAGCGTCTGCTTCGCTCCGTGCCTTGGGTGAACGTGCTTCGACACTGGACGTGCTCTGCACTGTTGCGTGCTCGGTGCCGGATTCGGACGCTCAGGCTTTCCAGATGTACAACGAACTGGGCGAGCAGCTGGTGTCCATTGACCGGATCTACAAAGACCCACACAAAGCTCCGATCCCGTCCGGTGACAACAAGGCATTGCAGTACCTGCAGCTGAATACCGTTGCGGTGCATGCCGCTTCCATGAAGTCCGGCGAGAAGTATTTGGGCATGACTCGCGGCAAGTGCAAGGAACAGGTGTACTGGTACGCCAAGCGCTTCCCGGCTGAGTACCTGTGGTCCGTCATCCCGATGATTCTGTCTGCTGCTTCCGACTCCCCGACGCAGGGCGGTGCGCAGATTCCCGCTCCGTTGGGCGGCACGGACGCTGCGGCTGAGCTGCTGTCGCAGTACCGCAAGAAGCGCGCTATCCTGAACGACGAAGACGTGGTGATGGAGGCGTAAGCTGGACAGGCGTAAGCTGGACAGGCGTAAGCTGGACAGGCGTAAGCCGAGCAAGCGTAACCTGCCTTAGCGGCTAAGCAGGCGCCCTGTTTCATGACGGAGCAGGGCGCCATAAAGGAATTGCCATGGGATTTGTAAGAGTTACTGCCCCAGACAAAGCACTGGAGCTGTACAACGCCGGACTACTTTGGGAAGAGTGGAGCGGCGAGGAGAACGCCGGCTATCCTAAAGCAGCATCAGGCTGGAACGAGAGAGCGCTGCAGTTTTGGTGCTCAAGTACCAACACTCGCTGGAAGCTTTACATCTACTTGGAAGACTGAAGGGCTAAGCGATGGCTACTAGATTTGTACCGTGCTGTGACGCTGAAACTATGATGCAGTTATGGGAATCCGGACTACTGGTTAGCAGCGCTGGAGATCACTTTGATCCAGTGGTACTTAATCCGGAAAGACGCAGGCGGTATGTGAACCTATGGCACGGTGCTGGTACAGACATTGTTCCACGATACGGCTACATAGAAGAAGACTAAAAGCGCCGAAGGAGCGAAGCAATGGTAACACACGACATGTTTGTGCCAGTAACAAATGTTGCTATGGCAGTAGAATTGTATCACGCAGGACTGCTGTCTTGGTGGGACGGAAGCTTCTACGATCCCAAGCGTTACTTAAGTCCAATCCAATACCATTGTGACACGCAATTATGTGGTATTATGCAAGAGGTGTAGCCCATGGTAAAGTACGTTGAGGTGTCACACCTACCAAAAAAAGAACTGGACCAGCTTGCCTTTAATGGCTTGCTGTATGACAGCAGCGCTAATGAGAGAGCACGTGGGGAAGGTCCGTTCTTACTTAGGACGGATACTCCAGACCGAGTTTCAAAGCGCTGTGCTCCAAACAATTTCAAGTATTACCTGTGCCTTGAGGACTAACACATGTGGAAACCAGTAACCAACCACGAACTGGCGTGGGAATACCTGCAAGCAGGGCTTCTCTGGTACGGCACACCAGACGATCCCGAAGATAACGAAATGATACTGTATCCTTCAGATTACCACGAAGAACTATCAAAGGAACTATTCCTGCACAAATGCCGTGGCATTGGAAACTGGGACTACGAAGACGGCTTTATACGCCCACATTACATCTGCACTGAGGAGTAACACTTCATGCGTACCGCAAATGAATACCTGACCCAATCCATCCTGTGGCTGGGCGACAACGAGAAGAAGTCCTTGCTGTTCAGCGTTGCCCTGTGCTGGCTGCTCGGCGCCAAGGTGGTGGAAGACAAGAGCAAGGGCATGACTGCTGCCACTGACGGCGTGCAGCTGCGCATCAATCCCGACTGGCTGCAGAAAGCCAACGTCAAGGACCGTGCCTTCCTGTTCGTGCATGAGACGGAGCATGCCATCCTGCGACACAGCCAGCAGATGCGATGCCTTCTGGGCGACAAGTTCAAGTCTGCTACTGGCAAGCGTGCCAACGTAGCAATGGACGGCTGGATCAACTACGACGTGGGTAAAGCCTTCGGTGAGGGCGATTCCATCTACAAGCCAACGTCTTTGGACGGCGGCATCTTCCTTGACGGCAAGTGGCCTGACGGTACACCCATGTTCAAGGACGTGCAGGACTTCAATCCTGACGAGCACGACTGGTACTGGCTGTATCAGCGTGTCAACATGCCTGACAGTGAAGGTGACGGTGAAGGTGGCGGTGAAGGTGGCTTCGGTGACGGCTCCGATCTTGAAGACTCTAGTGATCCTGAACAACAAGCGCAGGCCGAGCAACAAGCGGCGCGTGCTGTTGCCCAAGGTGCTGCCCGTGCCAATGCACAGCAACATGGTAACGGTGGCGGCTGGCTTGAACGCCTGATCGGTGGTGCTCCCAAGCCCGTGCATGACTGGCGCAGTGAGCTGTGGCAGGCTGCCACTTCTGCCGTTCCGCAGGAGTACAGCTTCCGCAAGTTGCACAAGTCCTATGCCGCACTGGGTGCGTGTGTTGGTACTGTGTCCCGTCCCGGTCTGGCTGCCATCGTGTGTGCCATGGACACCAGCGGTTCGATCAGCGAGGAGATGCTGGCTCAGCCTTGCGCCGAAGTTACTTCCATCGTCCGTGATCTCAAGCCGGAACGTGTGTACCAGCTGTGGGTTGACGCTGAGGTAGCCAACGTGCAGGTGCTGGAGCCGGGCATGCCGATCAGTCCGGAGCCCAAGGGTGGTGGCGGAACTGACTTCAAGCCTGCCTTCGACTGGGTTGAAGAACATACCGAGCCCAACGAAGTTGCCATGCTGATATACTTCACTGACCTGTACGCTGACTACAGCCAGCTGGTGGAGCCCCCGTATCCGGTGATCTGGTGTGTGTTTCCGGGCTCCAATCCTGTCGATCCTCCGTTTGGTAAGGTCATCCGATTGGGTGTGTAGCAACTAGGAAGTCCGGAACGGACGGAAGCCCGGTACGCCGGGCGAAAGGCGCAACGCGCCGAGGAGCGCAGCGTATGGCTATCACATTCCAACCAGTAACAGACATTGCCTTAGCCAATGAGTACTTAGCTGCTAAGCTGTTGTGGCGTAAGTTTTTACACAGTGATACGCCGGACTGGAAGCTAGACACTGCGTATGAAATGCCCATAACAACAGAATCCCTAGCGCTATACCAATTCGCAATTCAACTGGAGGACTAGCTGATGTTCGTGCCATGCACTGATCCAAGTACAGTATGGGAAGAGTATCAAGCTGGCCTGCTTTGGGAACGGGTAGGAAACGAGTACTACCCAGCTGCTGGATGGAGCAAGGCGGGCATAGAGTGGTACATTCAGGCGCTCAAGCCCCGTTGGGGTCTAGACCCAATAGCTATTCCGCGTATCTACAAATGCTTTGAAGATTGAGTTCCGCAGGAACAGGTAGTCCGTAAAACGGACAAAGGCACGCAGTGCCAAAGGACTAGATAGTGGCCATTACTTACAAGCCCGTGAATGGTGAAGAAGCTGACGCTTACTGGAGAGAAGGGCTGCTGTGCGTCTATGATCCTGAGTCCTGTGGGTGGATACGTGACGCAACTACGAAAGAAGACTCTCGCCCTTCCCAGTGGCCCAAAGTACAGTTCGCGATTCTGTTAGAGGACTAAGTAGCTTGCCT
>JACCDG012083063.1_pt1 | contig 36304 bp, 48 predicted proteins | sample 7442471 | NCBI WGS metagenome assembly JACCDG01 (sample SAMN15323444, study PRJNA562643) | freshwater metagenome | isolation source: river surface water | place: USA:Blue River Watershed | collected 2017-08-17 | reverse complement strand
GGACCGAGCGGCTGGCGGCCGACCTGTCGGCGGTCCCGGCCGTCGCCACGCTCCTGGCCGCCGGGGGCACGGCCGCGGCCGCCTACGAGCGGTCGGTGGTGAAGAACCGGTACGCCACGGTGGCCGACTTCGCGGCCGTCTACACCGCCGACACCCGGGCGGCCGTCCTGGCCGCCTGCCGCGACGAGTTCGCCCTGTTCGGGTACGACCCGGAGTTCCCGGGCCGGCCGTTGTAGTCGCCCGTTTCCAGGAGGGAGATCGTGTTCCTGACCGACTTCTTGCGGGCCGTCTTCACCGGCCACGTGTCGCCCGTGCTCCCCGTCCACCCGGTCCCGCCGTTGTCGCCCTTGTCGCCGCCCCCGCGGGCGGAGGCCGGGTGGCAGCAGGTGCTCCTGACCCTGCACAACGAGGCCCGGTCCACCCGCCGGGCCGGGCCGCTGGAGTTCCACCCGCGGCTGGCCTCGGCCGCCCAGGGGTACGCCAACTGGATGGCCGCCAACGCTTCGCTCCCGCAGTACCACACCGGCGGCAACGGCGGTACGCTGGAGGGACGGCTGGACGTGGTCGGGTACACGCCCTGGACCGCCGGTGAGAACACCGCCCGCGGCCAGCGGACGCCCGACACCGTGTTCGATGGCTGGATGCACTCGCCGCGGCACTACAAGAACGTCGTCAACCGGACCTTCACGCAGGTCGGCTTCGGGATGGCCCTGGGGGCCGACGGGTTGCCGTACTGGTGTGCCGTGTTCGCCTCTCCCCTGCCCGCCCGTCAGTCGTTCTCCGCCGGCCCCGACTGGTGCCCGCCCGGCCTGGACGCCACCGCCCCCTGGCAGGAGTAAGACGTGCGAATCACGCCCGACGACGACCGCGACTTCCTGTACCCGCTCGGGTTCATCCGGGCGGGCACGGCCGGGACCGTCCGCGTGCGGCTGTACGACGCCAACCGCACCGTCACGGCCATCACGGTCATCGCCGGCGAGACGATCCACATGCCCGTCGCCCGGGTGTTCGCCACCGGGACGACGGCCACCGGGCTGTCCACCGGACAGTTCGGCCCGTTCGGCAACGCCGACGAGGCCGAGGTGCCGCTGGTGCCCGACCTGTCGCCTCCACCGCCGCCTCCCCCGCCTCCGTCCTTCCCCGCACCCGTCGCCCTCTACCGCCTCGACGGGAACGGGCTGGACGCGAGCGGGAACGGGAACGACTTGACCATGACCGACCCGGTGTACGTGCCGGGCAGGTTCGGGCAGGCACTCGACGGCGGTTCGGGGTCGTCCGGTAACGTCTTCAACCCGGCCGCCACCTGGAACGACACGCTGTCGGTGTCGCTGTGGCTGAAGCCGGCCAACGCCGGGCCGGAAACCGTCGTCGGGATCGCCGGGGCCGAAGGCTCGGCGATCGTGATCCAGGCGTCGGCCTCGCAACTGGTCGTCTCGGTGGCCGATTTCCAGGACGGCACGACCGCCCCGCTGACGGCTGGGGTCTACGTCCACGTCTGCGTGGTCGTGAACGCCGGGCAGGTTCTCGTGTACGTCGGCGGGGAGTACCAGAGCGGCGTGGACGCGAGCGTCGGGTACAACGACTTCGCCCCGACCGGGGGCATCGAAATCCTCGGCAACAACCTGGGGGTGGACGACGTTGTCGTATCCCCGGTCGTTTTCACCCCGGAACAAATCGCCTACCTCGCCGCGGGCAACCGCCACCCCGCTGGAGACTGACGTGCCGACCGTCGGACTGTGCGTCGAGCCGCCGCCCCTCCCGCCCGAGACCACGCGGGCCGGGCTGCGGCTCGACAAGAAGTGGCCGGTCGCCGCGGGTCAGCTCCTCTGGCTCCCGACCAAGTTCCTCGACACCCAGGACGCGACCCTTAAGGGCCGCGTCCTGTCACACCTGAACGCCTGGGCCGCCCACTGCGGCGCCCGGTTCGCGGAGACGTCCGGCGAGGCCCTGGTCCGGATCGCCCGGACCCCGGGGGCCGGCCACTGGTGCTACCTGGGCACCGACGCCCGGTTCGTGCCGGCCGCCAACCCGACCATGAACCTCGACTCCTTCTCGGCCGACTGGTCCGAGGCGGAGTGCCGGCGGGTCGTCCGGCACGAGGGGGGCCACGCCCTCGCCCTGGTCCACGGCCACCAGCGGCCGCCGCTGGTGTACCGGATCGACCCGCAGAAGACCGTCGCGTACTTCGCCGCCCAGTTCGGCTGGCCGGCCGACAAGACGCTGGCGGCGATCGCCCCCGACCTCGCGGCGGTCGGCCCGCCGCCGGCCGAGAACTCGGTCATGACCTACCACATTCCCGGAGAGTGCACCGTGGACGGCCAGCCCATTGCCGGCGGGACCGACATCATTCCGTCCGACGCCGCCCTGGCGGCCCTGGCGTACCCGCCGCCCACGACCTCCGCCCCGCCGCCGGGGGCGCCGCCGCTGTACGTCGTGTTCCCGGAGGGCAACGGGATCGGGTACTACAACGGCGGGTGGGGGGTCGTGCACCGGACCGGGCAGCCGATCCGGTGGGCGGTGTCGGCCCGGGGCGACGTGGCCGCGGTCTTCCCGGACGCCCCGGGGACGTGGCTGTGGGACGTGACGACCCGCCAGTGGTACATGATCCACCCGCTCCAGGTTCTCGACCTGAAGTTCGCGGCCTAGCCGCGGGCGGCGGGAACCGCTCTTGCAGTCCCGCCGCGGCCCGGTTAGAACGCTCCCACCGGTTGCGGGCCTTTCACCCTCGGGTGTCCGGAGCCACAGGATGTGGCCGAAAGGCGTCCGGCTTGCGGGTCTGGGCTTACCAGACGTCCGGCTTGCGGGCCTGAGCTTATCAGGCGTCCAGGTTGGCCCGGTCCCCTCGGGGACCGGTGACCGGGGCTAAGGTCCATGAAACCTGTCCCGGCGGATCGGACCCACGACACGGGTGTCCGGGGGCGTTTCCTGAGCGCTCGGGTTGGCCTTTCGACACAAGGCCGGGGGAACGGCGGACAGATCAGCCCCGGTGGCACGGACGGAAGTCCACCGAACTGCGGACCGCAGGCTTGGCGAGCTGAGCCGTAATCAGCAAGGTCTTCGCGAGGTGAGGCTTCACCAAGACACGCTGTCGTCTCGCCGAGCAACCGGCGGACCGTGAGACACCGCTTCGGCACCGTCGAAAACCGGTCCCCACGCGCGGAGCCTGACGACAGCCCGTACACCCGGCGGCCCCGCCCGATCTGCGGCGGGGCCGCTTGCCCAGGAGAGGCACCATGCGGTTCAAGTCCTCGCAGGTCTACGCCGCCAAACTCAGGGCCGCCGAGAAAGCCGCACGCCAGACCGAGGCCCGCATCGGCCGCCGCAAGGTCGGGTCGGCCGTGCTCTACGCCCTGCTCGGGGCGGTCCTGGCCCTGGTGTTCGCCTACACCCGCCCGGCCGACGTCCAGTCCCTGGGCGACAAGGCCGTGGAGACGGTGCGGTCCCGCCTCACCCGGTAACCACCCGATGAAAGACTCGTGGCGGCCGATCGCCTCGGCCCACACCGACCCGTCCGTACTCCGCGGCGACCGGGTGCTCGTCGGCTGGGCCACCGGGCAGGTCCGCGTCGCGGTCCTCGACGGGATCGAGTGGCGGACCGAACTGGCCCCGGCCCGGCCCGGCGACCGCCCGCCGAACTTCGTGTGCGGCACCGCACCCACCCACTGGCAACCGCTCCAACCCCCGGAGGCGTGATGGACGTCGGAATCGTCGGGCTGGGCGTGGTCGGCTCGGCCACCGCCAAGCTCATGGGCCACGCCCACACCGTGCACACGTTCGACACCAACGGCACCGGTACGTGCCGGTCGCTGCGGGAGCTGGGGGAGAAGTGCAGGGTGGCCTTCGTGTGCGTCCCGACGCCCACCGGCCTCATGAACCGGCTGGACACCAACGCCGTCCGGCAGGTGTGCCGCGACCTGGAGGGGGCGTGCGTCGTCGCCGTCCGCTCGACCGTCCCGGTCGGCACGTGCCGGACGCTACCCGGCCGGATCGTGTACAACCCGGAGTTCTGCAACGCCCGGACGGCCTACGAGGACATGGTGGCGGCCGAGCGGATGGCGTTCGGCGGCGAGAACCGCGACGCCGCCCGCGTCCACGAGGCGTACGAGATGGCCGTCTGCACCCTGAAGCTGGGCCGGGGCGTCGTCCCGTACCACACGACCTGGGAGGACGCCGAGGCGTTCAAGCTGGTCGCCAACGCCGCGATGGCCGCCAAGATCGCCTTCGCCAACGAGGCCAAGGCGGTGGTCGAGAAGCACGGGGCCGACTGGGACCGGGTGGCGTACCTCCTGGCCGGCGACGCCCGCCTGGGCTGGAACGGCTGGCAGGTGCCCGGCCCCGACGGGAAGTACGGCTTCGGCGGGGCCTGCCTGCCCAAGGATCTGCTCGGCTTCCTGGCCCAGGCCGCCGACGCCCGGGTCGAGTCGCCCGTCGCGGAGGCCGCCCGCGTGGCCAACCGCAAACTCCGCCCGGAGGGCAAGTGATGCTGCTCAAGGAGATCCAGGTCGTCGCCCCCGTCGGCACGACGTTCGGCACCGTCCGCGGCGAGCACGGCGTGCTGACCATCGTCTGCCGGCCGCCCGGCGAAACCGACTGGCCGCACGGGGTCGTGCCCGACGGCGGCCTCAACGTGATCGAGCCGGGCTACACCCGCTACTGCGTGACCGACGACGAGACCCCCGAGGAGAGGCCGTGATCGCCGAACCCCCTCCGCCGGACGCCGGCGGCCCCGTGGCCGGCCTGCTCGTCTTGGTTTTCCTGATCGCCGTGCCCTGCGTCGCCCTGTTGGTCTCGTTCTTCGGCGGGCTCCCCAAGTGAAGATGCCCACGCTCTCCGTCGTCGTCCCGACCTCGGGCGACGCCATCAGGCTCGACCGGGTGCTGCTGGGGCTGTCCCGGCAGACCAAGCAGGACTTCCACGTCGTGGTGTGCGACGACGGGACCGACGACGCGGTCGGGGCCATCTGTGCGGAGCACAGCCCGCACCTGGACGTGTTCTGTGCCCGGGTGAACGCCGGCCGCGGGGCCGGCTACGCCCGCAACCGCGGCGTCGAGAGCAGTACCGCCCCGCGGGTGCTGTTCCTGGACGGCGACTGCGTCCCGGAGCCGGGCGTGGTCGCCGCCCACGCGGTGTACGACGACCAGCGGGTGGGCGTGGTCGGCACGCGGCGGATGGTGGCCGCCGAGCACCACGAGCTGCTGCGGGGCAAGCTGGCCGACGTCCCGTGGGAGCCGGAGGTCCGTGCCCGGGGCAACCAGGGCCAGCGGTTCCGCCGCCTGTCCGACGCCCGGGCCGTGGCCTTCTACAAGTACGCCTTCACCTGCCACGTCAGCTACCCGCTGACGATGCTGTTGTGCGCCGGCGGGTTCGACGAGGCGTTCCGCGGGGCCGGGTACGAAGACCTGGAGCTGGCCCTGCGGATGACCCGCCTGGGGGTGACGCTGCGGGGCATGCTCTCGCCGGTCGTCTACCACCAGAACCACCCGCAGTCGCACCACCAGACCGACAACCTGGAACACAACAAGGCGCTGTACCTGCGGACGGTACGCGACCCGCAGCGGGTGACCCGCCCGGGCCAGTTGAAGCACATGCTCCAACGGGACGGGTCGTCGTAGTCAAATATCGTTATTTGAGGACGTACCGATGCTGGAGATGCTGGAACGCCACCCGTGGGTCTGGGTCGGGGCCATCGGTCTCGTCACCGGCGCCCTGCTCGGGGCCGTCCAGAAGGGCCGGGCCACGCTGTGGCGGCTGGCGGTCGGGCGGGTCGCGACCACGATCACCGTGGACAGCGACGACCCGCTGTTCCACTGGGTGAAGGTGTGGCTGTCCCGCCACCCGTACACCGACCGCAGCCGCACCCTCCAGGCCGGGACCGACACGTCGCAGGACGGCGGCGGGGTGATACAGACGGTCGGCGGCATCCGGGTCATGTTCATCCCGGGCCTCGGGACGCACTGGTTCCGCCAGGGCCTGACCTGGGTCGCCGTCTCCAAGAGCCAGGAGCAGGAGGCGAAGGCGCTCTCCACGAACGGCCGCCCGGCGTCCCGCCGGGAGTCCTACTCGATCACCGTCTTCACCCGCACCCCGGCGACCGCCCGCAAAATCCTGACCGACGCCCTGACCGACGCCCTGACTGGCGGTGAGGGCCGCAAGACGACCTTCTACGGGCTGAGCACGTGGGGCTCGTGGATGGTGGCCGACCAGCGGCGGGCGCGGGACGCCGACAGCGTCGTCCTGGCCGAGGGCCTGTGGGAGGACATCCGGGCCGACCTGACCCGGTTCAAGGCGTCGGAGGCCAAGTACCGGGCCTTGGGCGTGCCGTACCGCCGCGGCTACCTGTTCAAGGGGCCGCCCGGGTCCGGGAAGACGTCGATGGCCGTGGCCCTGGCCGGCCTCGCCGGGATGGACGTGTGCATCCTGAGTCTCGCCGACCCGGCGATCACCGACGCCAAGCTCCGCACGCTCATGGACGGGGCCAGTGCCGGGTCGATGATCCTGATCGAGGACGTGGACGCGGCGGTCAGCGGCCGGAACGTGAACACCAACGGCAACCTGACGACCGGCGACTCGCTCACCTTCTCGGGCGTCCTCAACGCCCTGGACGGGGCGGCGGCCAAGGAGGGCCGCGTGGTGGTGATGACGACCAACCACCCGGAGCGGCTGGACGATGCCCTGGTGCGGCCCGGGCGGATCGACCGGCAGTGGTACATCGGCCCGGCCGACCACAGTCAGGCCGTGCGGCTGTTCCGCCGGTTCTACCCGGCCGCCGAGTCGGAGTGGGCCTCACTCTTCGCCGACGGGGTGCCGCCCGGGACGTCGATGGCCACCCTCCAGGGCTACCTGCTGTCCCGGGCCGACCACGCGGCCCTGGCGGTCGCCGAGACGGACAGGCTGAACGCGGAGGCCGAGTCGAAGCCCGAGGCCGTGGAGGCGGCCTGATGCAGGCCAAGTACAAGCCCCTGGTGCTGGTGCTCCCCCGCGACCCGTCCTCCGACGGGTTCCGCGGGCTGTTGAAGTCGTACGAGTTGAACGTCGGGGCCGACGCCGCCGAGCTGGTCGTGGTCGGCGCCCTGCCGCCCGAGGCCGCCGACGGGGTACTCGCGGTCGGCGGGTCGGTGGCCCGCTCCAACAAGCCGGCCCACCCGCACCTGTGGGCCGCCGACTTCCTGGGCCGGGCGGTCGTCCGCCGCCAGCCCGAGCGGCGGGTCATGGTGCTGGAGGCGGACAACACCCTCTTCCAGCACGACGACCTGTTCTCCTGCGTCACGCACGAGGCCGTGAGCGTCCTGGCCGAGCCGTGGGTGGTGGCCCACGACGTGAAGAGCCGGGAGCAGTACCGCGTCCTCGACGCCGAGCTGAAGCCGCCGTTCCGCCGGGACACGTTCGAGGACGTGCAGATCGTCAGCCCGGTGGTGGCGGCCGGCCCGGCACGGCTGGTGGCCGCCTGGGAGCTGGCCCGGGTGGCGATCGACGCCCGCGGCTCCGCCACGACCGCCGGCCCGTCGCTCCTGGCCGACTGGGCCGGGAGCTGGCCCTGGCTGACGCTGGTCCCGGCGACCGACCCGTGGGTCGGCCACGGGCACTGGGACGGCGTCCTCAACTTCCCGGTGGCCGACGGGGTGGCCCTCTGCCGCCGCACCGGGACGCCGTACGCCCTCTTCCACGACTGGGACTTGGTGCCGACCGCCCGCCGGCCGGTCGCCCGTCGCTACCTCTGACCGGCCTGGACACCGCCCGGGCCGGCCGCCACAATCGGGACACCATGAACCCGCCACGCACCGTTACCGGGTACGCCCCGCCGGTCGCCCCGCCCCAAGACCCGCACCGGTCGCTGGTCCTGGAGGCCGGGCCGCAGCAGCCGGACTTCGCCCCGACCGACTACACGGTCACGGTGAACCCGCACAAGACGGACGCGGACGGGCGGTGGGCGATGCACCTGCCGTTCCACTACACGCCGGACCCGCGGCTGGCACCGCTGCCCGTGCCGCATGCGTTGGGCGTGACCCACGAGCTGTTGTTGGGCGTGCTGATCGACCGGCTGGCCGCCTTCCAGTCCGGGAAGTTCGCCTGTGCCGAAAACGCCGCCGCCCTTGCGTACCTGCGGCTGGCGTTGTCCGCTTTACACGCCCGGTCCGCCGACCGGGCCGGCCGGGGCGTCGGCCCCACGGAGAAGTGACATGAACGACATGACCCAGCCGTCGCCCGAGACGCCGGCAACCCCGTGTGCGGGGGCCACGGGCTCCGTCGGGCACTGCTGCGGCGGCTTCACCGGCGCCCGCGGCGAGCCCGGCGAGCCCGGCGTGCCGCTCGTCCTGTCCACCGACGAGCTGCGGCCGCACGCCCCGCCGGCCAACACCGGCCCGCCGCTGTTCCCGGCCGCCCCGCCGGCATCCTCGCCGCCGGCCGCCCCGTCGTGGCTGGCGAAGGTGTGGGAGAAGGCGGGCACCGTCCCCTGGGGCAAGACCGTCTTCGCCGTCGTCTTCATCGTGGTGGCCACGTTCTACTTCAAGGACCAGCGGGTCGCCGAGGAGAAGGCCAAGCAGGCCCCGCCGGCGGCCCCGGCCGACCCCCCGGTCCCGCCCAACTGGGACCAGATGCCCGACGAGGAGCTGGCCAAGCTGGGCTTCCGCAAGGTGACGCAGGACGATCTCGACAAGGAGATCGTCCCGGGCGTGGTCGTCGTCTCCAGGGGCGCCCAGGGCACGCCGGGCTACCGGGTGGTCGGCGTCGAGGGCGACTACATCTTCGCCGAAGACCTCGGCGACCCGGGCCGCTACACCGCCCTACTCCTCATCTCGGTCGAACGGAAGAAACCTTAAGGAGCATCCACGTGGGCATGTTCACCAGCGTCATCGACGCCGCCGGCCGCGAGTACCAGTTCAAGTGCGGCTGGGATGACTGCGACACGTACCGGGTCGGGGACAAGGTGGACCAGAAGGTCTACCCCGACTCGCTGTACGCCGGCAAGCTCCTGGACGGGGCGTACCTCGCCGAGCACTGCCGTTGGGAGAACGGCCGGTCGGTCGATCACGACGAGAAGTGGGCCGTCATCGCCAAGGGCGTCCTGGTCGCCCTGGACCCGGTCGAGCGGGACGCCGACGGGGCCATCCGGGACGGCGAGGACACCCAGTCGTGGGTCGTCGCCCTCCGCCACGGGGCGGTCGAGACGCCGCTGTCGAGCTGGACCGACGCGGCCTACCTGAAGTGGGCCAAGCAGAAGGCCGAGAGCGCCCGCCGGCAACTGGCCTGGGACGTCGAGGACTACGGCCTGTCGGTCCGGGAGAAGGGCGAAGCCGCCCACCGGCGGTTCTTCCGGGCGAAGATGCGGGAGGACGGGTTCTCCCGCCGCATCCTGCCGCCCATCCCGGCCGACCCGCCGACGCCCATCGTCGGCGAAGGCCCGACCCTGGTCGTCGAGGGCAGCCCGTGATCCGGCTCCTGCTCCGCGTCCTGCTGTTCCTGCCGGCCGCGGCCTGCACCCTGGCCGGGGCGGCCCTGGTCGTCTTGGCCATCGGCCTCCTGAGCAAAAAACCGGCCGGCGACCCGTTCGGGTACATGGTCATCGGCGTGGTCGGCGTCCTGCTGTGTGGGATGGGTCTCGTTTGGATCGCCGAGATGCTCGACACCCCGAGGACACCGTGAAAGTCACCGTCACACTCGACACCGACGGGCCGAAGACCCGCGAAGAGGTGTTCGACGCCATCAAGGCGTACACCATCATCCGCGGCACCGAGCCGCAGTTCATGGACGTGCCGATGGCCGTCTACCGGGCCTGGACCGAGTGGTCCGACGATGCGAAGGGCCGGATCGCCGGCGGCCCGGACCCGATCACGATGGACCACGTGCCCGAGCGGCTCTTCGGGTTGCGGATCTCCGTCACCGACCGCTACAAGATGTACTGAGATGAGCACCCCCGACAGCCTCGCCAACCACATGGAGTGGGACATGGACGCACTGGCCGCCCCGCCACAGGCGATCCCGCCGTTCGTACACTACGTGGTGCCGCTGAAGGCCCTGGCCCGGATCGCCGTCCGCTCGGCCTCCGACGGCGTCAGCCGGGTGCTGGCGGCCGCCGTGGCGATGGGCGAAACCGCGGTCACGATCAGCCGCCAGGAGCGGGGCGGCTGGCAGGTGGGGCCGCGGTTCGTGGCGAGCTTCCAGTTCGACCAGTCGGCCCTGATCGCCGTCTGCGGCGAGCGGGCCGTCCACGACTTCGACATCCAGGTCCACAGCGAAAAGCTGTGCGTCGTGATCGACGGGACGCCCGAGGAGTACGGGGTCGTGCTCCCGTGGAGCGAGCCGGCCGGGAAACCGTGGTGGAGGTTCTGGTGATGGGCTACCACCCCGTGACCCGGGTGACCGTCGAGCGGGTCTTCCACCCCGAGCGGGTGATCCGCGTCACGATCACCGACACGGAACTCGCCGCCCCCGAGGTGTTGGTCTTCGGGCACGGCGAGGAGGACAAGGTCGCCCTGGCCGTCACCGCGGCCATGAAGCGGAAGAGCATGTGATGCCGGCGTGGTGCGAAGACTGTGCCGCGTGGCACGACCCGTTCAACGACTGCTACCTACGACACGGAGGTCGCCATGACCCTTGCCAACGCCATCGCCAAGATGGTGCCCCCGTCCAAGCCCCGCCCGTCGATCTGGCGGAACGGGGTGATGCAGGTGCACGTCACCCGGGCCTGTGACAAGACCTGCTTCGGCTGCACCCAGGGCTCGAACCTCGCCGGCAAGCCGGTGATGATCCCGGTGGACGAGTACGAGAAGGCCCTGGACTCCCTGAAGGGGTACTTCGGGGTCGTCGGCATGTTCGGCGGCAACCCGGTCATGCACCCGCAGTTCGAGACGCTCTGCGAGATCCTGCGGTCGAAGTTCCCCAAGGAGCAGTGCGGCCTCTGGTGCAACAACCCGCGGGGCAAGGGGAGGTTCATGCGGGACACGTTCAACCCGAACGTGTCGAACCTGAACGTCCACCAGGACAAGGCCGCCTGGGACGCCTTCGTGGCCGAGTGGCCGGAGTCGGCCCCGGTCCTCAAGGGCCTGGACAGCGACAGCCGCCACAGCCCGCCGTTCGTCGCCATGCGGGACGTGGTGGCCGACGAGGCCAAGCGGTGGGAGATGATCGCCGACTGCGACATCAACAAGTTCTGGTCGGCCATGCTCTGCCACGTCCCGGGCAAGGGCCTGCGGGCGTTCTTCTGCGAGCTGGCCGCCGCCCAGGCGATGCTCCACGCCGACGACCCCGCGTGGCCCGACCTGGGCCTGGAGGCCACACCAGGATGGTGGAAGAAGCCGATGGCCGACTTCGCGGCCCAGGTCGAACACTACTGCCACCGGTGCGGCATTCCTTTGCGGCGCTACGGGCAGCTTGCCAACGGCGGCGAGTACGAGGAGGTGTCGGCGACCCACAAGGACATCTACAAGCCGAAACGCCCGGACCGGAAGATCGCCCTCATCACGCTGGACAACGTCGGGGAGAAGAAGCTCCAGTTGGCCACCGAGTACATCGCCAATGGCAGTCTCAGGTAAGAAGTCGGTGTACCGCAAGAAGCAGTACGAGCGGCACGGCCTGACGGCCGGCGGCAAGAAGCCGCCGGCCGAGTACGTCATCTGGTGCGGCATGGTCCAGCGGTGCGAGGACGCGCACTGCCCGCTCTACAAGGACTACGGCGGCCGCGGCATCAGGGTGTGTGAACGATGGCGGACCTCGTTCCAGGCGTTCCTGAGCGACGTCGGCCCCCGGCCGGGGTCAACCTACTCGCTCGAACGCGAGCGAAACGGCGGGCACTACGAGCCGGGCAACGTCCGGTGGGCGACGAAGAAGGAGCAGGCACGCAACCGCCGGAGTACCCGGCTCCTGTCGGATGGTGTCGAGACGTACCCGTTGATCGTGTGGGCGGAGCGTCTCGGCTGCACCCATTCGACGATTATCAAGAGAATCAAGAACGGGTGGACCGAGCGGGACGCGGTCACGACGCCTGCGAGGAGAGCATGACCGAGACCATCCTGCACCGGTGCGGCTGCGTCACCGGCCCCGACGCCAAGTCGGGGGCGACGCGGTCGTTCCAGAAGTGCCACGGGCACGTCGCCGAGCGGGCCGCCCAGCCGCAGGGCGAGGCGTACTATCGGTCGATCGGCGTGCTCGACGCCGCCGGCCGCGTCCGCACCGACCACTACGCGGCCGAGCTGCTGGAGGCGGTCGGGCCGCTGCCCGACCCGCCGGAGCGTTCGACCCTGGCCGTCGAGGTCGGCTGCGGCCTGTCGCCGTACGTCCCGCTCGTGCGGTCGGCCGGCTACGGGTACGTGGGCGTCGAGCCGGACCGGTGGGCGGCCGACGAGATGGCCAAGCGGTTCGGGGCGGCGGTCATCGGAAGCACGTTCGAGGCATTCGTCTACTCGGCGGTGCCGATGGTCGGCCTCGTGCTCTGCTGCCACACCCTGGAGCACATGGCCGACGCCCCGGCCGCCCTGTCGCTCATGTCCCGGATGCTCGCCCCCGGCGGGCACCTCGTCCTCATCGTCCCCGACGACACCGACCTCCTGAACCCCGACCACCTGTGGTTCTTCAGCCCGGAGTCGTTGTACTCGTGCCTGACGGCCGCCGGCTTCGAGGTGCCGACGGTCGCCGTCCGCCGGCACGTCGAGCGGGAGAACTTCATCTACTGCGTCGCCCGCAAGAGGGACACGACCCGTGGCTGAGCGCTCGCCGGAGATCTGGCACCGCGACGACTTCCCACTGCTGTGTAACTGGCGGAAGCTGTGGCGGGCCGTCGAGGTCGGGGTGGACAAGGGGGAGTTCTCCCAGACCTTCCTGTCCCGCTGGCAGGGCCACGCCTACCTGGGCGTAGACCACTACCAGCCGTACGAGGGCATGCCCTGGCCGCGGGAGGCCGACTTCCAGGTCGCCTGCATGCGGTACGAGCGGTACGCCCGGGTGGCCAAGCTGGTCCGGGCCGGCTCGGTGGAGCTGGCCGCCACCCTGCGGGGCGACCGCCGCGACCTGTGGGCCGGCGAGCTGTTCCAGTTCGTCTACATCGACGGGTCGCACGAGTACGGCCCGGTCCTGGCCGACCTGGATGCGTGGTGGCCGCTGGTGGCGGACGGCGGGATCATCGCCGGCCACGATTACGACACCAACCACCCGGGCGTGGTGCAGGCGGTGGACGAGTTCGCCCGCGGCCACGGCCTGACCGTCTACGTGACCCAGGACTACCCGGCCTCCTGGTACGCCTACAAGTGGGCCATGCCCGGGCCGGGCTGGGTCCGCAACCCGGAGCCGCCGCCGTGCCCCTGAGCCCGATCCGCGCCATCACCGTCTGCGTCAACTACGACGACCTGTTGCGGGTGACGCTCCCGACCGTGCTGCCGCACGTCGAGAAGGCCGTGGTCGTCACCTCGCCCCAGGACGTGAAGACGCAGGAGTACGTCGCCGGCTTCCCCAACGCCGCCCTGCACGTCACCGACGCCTTCTACCGGAACGGGGCGAAGTTCAACAAGGGTCTGGCCCTGGAGGAGGGGTTCGACGCCTTGGGCCGGGAGAGCTGGATTCTGGTCCTGGACGCCGACATCGTCGTCCCCCCGGACTTGCGGCAACAGGTCGAGCGGCTCAAGCCGAAGGTCGGCTTCCTCTACAACCCGCCCCGCCGCATCCTGGCCGACCCCAAGGACTGGTGGCGGTGGACCAACCACAAGAAGTGGGGCCAGCTCCCGGGCCGTAAAGAGGACAAGGGGCACTACGGCTACTTCCAGCTCTTCAACGCCGCCGACCCCTACCTGCGGACCCGGCCGTGGTACGAGACGCACTGGACGCACGCCGGGCAGTGCGACGACAAGTTCCAGCACCGCTGGCCGCTGGCCAACAAGGTGAAGCCGGCCTTCGAGGTGTTGCACCTGGGCCGGTGCGACGAGAACTGGTTCGGCCGGACCACCGAGCGGATGGACGGGGCCGCGGTCGATGGGCCGGTCGCCGAGCGGAAAGAACTCCAGATGAGGTTGCGGCAGAAGCACGGGTGGGGCTACAAGCAGAAGGACACCGGCCTGGACGAGACGGTCGGGCCGGCCCACTAGGAGGGTATCGCATGTCACGACTCGTTCGCATCGCCCTGGCAGCCGCCGCCCTGTCGTCACTGGCCGCCACGTTCGTACTCGCCGCCCCGGCCCCCGAGAAGGTCGAGCCCAAGGCGCCCCCGCGGTTCGACCTCGTCGGGTTCGACGACAGCGCACTCCAGATCGAACTCCTGGACGAGACCCTGGAGCTGGACACGAAGTACGGCACCCTGAAGATCCCGACGGCCGACGTGGTCCGGGTCGAGTTCGCCGCCCGCGTGCCGGCGGCCGTCGAAACCGAGGTCGGCGACCTGATCGCCAAGCTCGGCCACGCCGATTTCAAGGTCCGCGAGGCGGCCACCGCCTCCCTCAAGCGGTTCCGGGAGCGGGCCTACCCGGCCGCCGTCAAGGCGACGCGGGCGGACGACCCGGAGGTCGGCCGGCGGGCCGCGGAGGTGACCGAACACGTCCTGGCCACCGTCCGCCGCGAGCGGATCACCGCGCGGCCGTTCGACGTGCTGTACACCGCCGACGCCAAGCTGGTCGGCACCTTGCGGGCCGACGTCCTGCGGGTCCGGACCAAGCTGTTCGGCGAGCAGCGGGTCCAGGCCCACGACCTCCTGTCCATGCGGGCACCCGGCCACGGCGACGCCCCGGCCGCCGTCCCGGCCCCCGTCAACCTTGCCGCCTACGCCAACCAGTTCGGCAAGGAGCTGACCCTCCAGGTTACCGCCCCGGCCTTCCCGGCCGGCTCCGCCGTCTGGGGCAGCGACCAGTATTCGCTCGACTCGTCGGTGGCCAACGCCGCGGTGCACGCGGGCGTCGTCCAGCCGGGCCTGACGGCCACCGTCAAGGTGCGGATCGTCGCCAGCCCGCCCGCCTTCACCGGCACCTTCCGGCACGGCGTCAGCACCACCAACTACGGGGCGTACGCCGGCGGGGCCTTCGAGTTCGTGAAATGACCGGCATGCCGCCCGACCCGCACGTCGGCTTCGTCCTCCGCGACCCCGACGGCACGCTCCGCGGGATGGTCCGGGAGGCCGTCCTGGCGGGCGGCCCCATTCTGATTCGCCCGCTGCGAAGGGACACGGATGTACCCGCCCGAGCGCCGGCCGCTGGAGTGGTTCCGCCGGCGGATGGCGGACAAGGAGCCCACGACCTTCACCCGGTGGGGTGACGGGGAGTGGACGGCGGTACTGGGTCGCCGGCGGACCGGGGCCAACTGCGACGGCCACCCCTTCTACCCGAAGATGGGGTCGGCCCTGAAGCAGGTGCTGCTGGGTCGCCCCGGGTACGTGCTCGGGATGCAGTCGCTGGCCGTGCGGGTCGTGCCGGGGGTCGAGCCGTTCGTGCGGCAGAACTACCTCGACCCGCTGGACTGGGTGGACGCCGACGTGTTCCACCACGCATCGGCCGACGGGTCGCTGGCGTCCCTGGTGGCCGAGATGCGGAAGGTGCCGGTGGTCCTCATCGGGCCGCCGCACCTGCACCAGCCGCTCAAGGACGTGCTCCACTACGCCGAGCACGTCATGGTGCCGCCCAAGAATTGCTTCCTGTCGTTGCCGTCCCTGGTGACCGACGCCCTGGGCGTGCTCGACCGGATGCCGCGGGGGACGGTGGCGGCGGTGTCGGCCAGCATGCCGGCCAAGCTGCTGATCGACGCCCTGCACCGGAAGATGGCGGACCGGCACCACCTGATCGACTTCGGCAGCGTCTGGGACTTCTACGCGGGGGTGCAGTCCCGCAAGTACATGCAGGGCATGGCCCGGGGCGGTCGCGACGGACAGGCCGAACTGCGGAGTTAAGACGCCCGTGACCGCCCTCAATACCGTTATTTGACCTACGGAGACGACGATGCGGACGATTCTGGAGCGGCTGAAGGCGTTCTGGGAATACTCGTGGTACGGGAGCCGCCCGCCGGGGCACCACCGGTACGCCAAGCCGGCCGTCGAGGTGACGCAGGAGCTGCCCGGCTCGCAGGGCATCAAGCTGTCCGGCGGGATCTCCGTGGACCCCGACGCCCCGCCCGGCGAGCGGATTCGCGGCCTCTCGGCTGACAAAATCATCTGCGACGACCGGCAGGATCTGCCGCCCGAAGACGAGGCCGTGATCCGGGAAGCATTCGGCGCGACCCGACTCCCGCGTGACGCGGTCGCCGCGGCCGCCGTCCCCAAGCCGAACTACATGGGGCCGGGGCACCCGGAGTGGAAGGGCCGGGCCGAGATCCCGCTGGTGTCCAACGGGTGGGCCGAGCCGGCCCACCCGATGTTCGCCTACCAGCAGTTCCTGAAGTACCAGAACGCCGGCGTCTTCCCGCCCGGCTGGAAGGTGATCGGGTGGACCCCGGAGGGCGTCAGCTACGTCGTCCCGGAGGAGCACTGGGCGGAGGCCGAGCGGAAGAGCCCGCACCCGACCGTCCGCAAGCAGCACAACCCGTGGATGACCCCCGACGAGGTCGCCCGCGAGCGGCTGAAGGGGACCGCCACCGGGCTCATGTCCGACGCCGAGATCGACCAGCGGGTGGCCCAGTACCGGGCGTACACGACCGCCCTCAACGAGAAGGCCGCCGCCATCCTCGACCACGTCCGGGCCGGGGCCGAGCGGCACGCCCGCACGCTCCTGGACAACAACGAGGAGCTGTACGAGACGATCGCCGGCTACGGCCGGGACCAGCAGCCGCGGATCGAGGCGTGGGTCAAGGAGTGCGGGCAGAAGGCGGTGGACAAGCGGCTGGCCGACTCCGTCCGCCTCCTGACAGAGAACACGCTCCTGTCGGCCATTCCGGTGGACGACTTCATCTACCAACCCAAGCGCGACTAGCGGTGACGGTAGGCCGCCGCTGGCGAGGGGGGCTAACGTGGCCCCCCTCGTTCTTTTTCCATTGCGCGAACCCGCATTCATCTCTACACTGGGCTTGACGGGTGGCCCTGTCACCCGTTTTGGTATACCGCGAGCTAACGAGGTACGCCCGATGAGTCAACAGATGCGGACGGCCCGCGCGACGGGGACGTTGCCGGCCGAACTGGTCGCGGCGATGGCCGGCAAGTTGCCGCCCGCCCCCGCCGCGGCGGTCCAACCGGCGGCCCCGGTGTCGCCCCTGCGGCCGCCCCTGGTAACGGCCACGCTGGTCGTCTCGGACGTCAACCGGCTGCTGTTCGCCCGGGCGGCGGTCGCGGCCTTCATGGCCCAGACCTACACCAACAAGCACCTCGTCATCGTCAACGGGATCGACCCCCTGACGTACCCGGCCGAGCAGAAGCAGGCCGACGACTCGGTGCTGACGCTCACCGACGCCCAGCGGGCCGACGCCTCGCGGGTGACCAACCGGGAGCACCCCTGGGTGACCGAGCACCGGGTGCAGCCGGGCCTGACGGTCGGGGCCATGCGGAACGCGGCCCTGGCCGCCCTCCCGCCGGGCACCTCCTGGGTGGCCCTGTGGGACGACGACAACTTCTCCCACCCGTTCCGGCTCGCCTTCCAGATGGCCCACCGGATCGACGACACGACCCCCGTGCTCCTGCGGAAGGAGATCCGCGTGGACGTCGTCAACGCCGTGGCCTGCCCGTTCGAGGCGGCCGCCGGCGTCCACTCGACCCTGATCTTCCCGCTCCCGCCGGCCCGCTCGACGATGCCGGCGTTCCCCGACAAGACCGGGTACGAGGACGCCGAGTTCTGGGTCAAGAACTGGGGCGGCCGGCAGGTGGTGGTGCCCAACATCGGCGAGTTCCCCCAGGCCGTTATGCAGGTCGCGTTCTGGCACGGCCGCAACGTCGCCTCCCGCGAACTGTTCCTCGGCCCGTACGCCGACCCGAAGTGGTTCAACCGGGCCGAGATCTCGCCCAACGAGCTGGCCTACTTCAACGAGAAAATCGGCCCGGTGTACGGGGCCAGCTTCCAGGCCGCACCCATCCCGCAGACACCAACGGAGAACAAGGCCGGCTGACGGCCGTTCGACTTGCGGCCCCGCCGCAACGCCCACGGACCAGAACCACCGGAAGGTCCGGACGGTGCCTCACGCCCGGTGACACCCGAGAGCAACGGAGGCCCTTCGATGTCCGCCACCCTGACCGAAACCACCTGTTTCAACTTCCTGCTGGTCGGACCCGAACGGTCCGGCTCGGCCGCCCTGGCCAGCTCCCTGTGCGGGCTGCCCGGCACCTACGTCCACGTCGGCCTGCTGGACCGCGACGAGGCCGTCCGCCGGGCCGCCGCCGAGCGGTACTTCGACATCGACCCGGAGGAGGCCGCGTCGGGCAACCCGCCGTGGTTCCGCGACGGCGTCACCAACCCGTACCACTACCTGCTCGCCAGCGTCTTCGACCGCCCCCGCCGCGGCGAGGCCCGGATCGGGGTACGGGCCGACTACGGGTTCACCCGCAGTTACCAGATCCACGACACGGTCGAGGAGCTGTACCGCCGGGGCGACTTCTGCGTGGTACATGTGCACCGCAACCCGGTCGCCTGCTTCGTCAGCCTCAAGCAGGCGGAGCGGACCCGGCAGTGGGGCCGGCCGGCCTCGCAGCGGGAGGGCGGCGACCCGCCCCCGGCCGTCCGCCTGGACCCGGTCGAGCTGACCCGGTTCGTCCGCGACCACTACGCCGAGCGGGCCAAGCTGCGGGCCGCCTGCCCGGACGCGATCGACGTGCAGTACCGCGACCTCTGCCTGGACTTCGACCACCAAGTCCGCCGGGTGGCGGCCTACGTCGAGGCCCCGTGCGGCCGCGTCGCCCTGCCGTGCATCCGGCGGATGCGGAACCGCCCGGTCGCCGAGCGGGCCTACAACTTCGCGGACGTCGCCAAGCAGGTGCCGTCCGACGTCCGGGCGGCCATGACCGCCGCCGACCTCTACTGACCGACCTTCCACCAGCATCAGGAGCGTCTGATGGGCGTCCGGGGCGTCATCGTTGTTGCCGGTCGGGCATGGGACATGTGGGTCGGCCCGATGCCGGCGTGGCGGCTGACCTACGAGGAGATGCGGGAGGTCCGCGACCTCTCGGGCATCGTGCTGTGCAACTTCACCGGCCGGCCGCTCAACGCGGGCGGGCGGGTGGACGTGGTGGACTTGGCCGGGGACGACGAGGCCACCATCTACGCGACCATCGCCGCCCAGAACTTCGCCCCGCTGGTGCTCTGCTGCCACGCCTGCACCCCGCTGGTGCCGGCCGCGGCGATGGAGAAGTGCGTGGCCGCCGTCCGCGGCAAGAACGGGGCGGCCTTCGCCCAGACGGTGGTCGAGTCCCCCGTCCTCAGTCGCTACCCCGGCGGCCCGTGGGGCCTGCGGGCCGGGTTCGTCCCGGTTCTCGGCGCCCGGGCGATGCCGACCGACCGGCCGTTCGCCTGGGACAAGACGAACGCCGTCGCGCCCGGCGACTTCCACCCGGTCCCGGTTACCAAAAAGCAGGGCCTGTCCCTGCTGGACGACGGCGACCTGGAACTGGTCCAGGCGCTCGAACACTCCGGCCAACTGTAAGGAGACGTGATGGGAGCGCTCGTTTCGTGCCTGACCGTCAGCAAACCAGACCGCTGGGGCCTCCTCCAGCGGGCGATCATCGACTTCCTGCGGCAGACGTACACCGACCGCGAGCTGATCGTGGCGGTGGCCGACGCCCGGTACGCCGAGCAGGTGACCGAGTTCGTGGCCGCCCGCCCCGGAGCCCGGGTGCGGGTGATCCAGCGGGACAACCGGGACCAGAGCAGCCTCCTGACCCAGGCCCAGGCGGCCGCCCGCGGCGACTACCTCGCCGTCTGGGACGACGACAACCTCAACGCCCCGTCCCGCCTGGAGGAGCAGTTGGCCGGCACGCCCCCGAACGCGGCCAGCGTCCTGGGGTCGGCCCTGTACCTCTTCTACGAGACGCGGGAGCTGTTCGTGTCCGGCTTCGAGCAGCCGAACGTGGCCCCGGACCAGCGGTCCGCGGTCACCACCCTGCTCATCCCCCGCGACCTGATGCCGGCGTGGCCGGCCTTGGGCAAGGGGCAGTCGAGCCCGGCGGTCCTGGCCAACGCCCTGGCCAAGCGCGGCGTCCGGTTGGCGGTGCTGCAAAAGAGCCCGGGGCTGCACCTCGTCGGCGTCCGGGGTGACAACGTCCGCGGATACGAGTACCATCGGAAACTCGCGACCGGCTTGCCCCTCACCAAGACGGCGGACTGGTTGCGGGCGAACCAGGACTGGGTCACCAAGGTCACCGAGCAGTACCTGTGGGACCGCGGCACCGTGTCGGTGTCCGGCCCGGACGGCGAAGCCTTCCAGCTCGACCCGGCGAAGCGGTGGTCGGAGGTGGGCGAGCTGTTCCCGATCGGCGAGCCCAAGGACGGGGTCCACCGGTCCACCGAGAAGGTGTGATTCCATGCACGGAGCGTCGCCCGTGGCCGACAAGAAGTTGACCCCCCGCGAGGAGTCGGTCCTCAAGGGGATCGTGTCAGGGAAGACATACTCGGCGATCGGCGCCGAACTGGGCATCGCGTACGACACGGTCAAGACGGTGACCAACCGCATCCGGGCCAAGATCGGCCAGCGGTCGAAGGCCGCCATCATCGTCTGGGCCATCGAGAACGGGGTGAAACCGTGAGCTGGACGCGACTGGCCGGCCCGCAGGACTGGGCCGAGTACAAGCAGAAGAAGCCCGTCGAACTCGGGATGGACCCCGCGGCAGTGAAGTGGGGTGCCGACCCGGCCGCGTTCCCGTGTCTGGTGGCCTCCACCCTGACGCGGATGAACATGCGGCCCGACGGGTTCAAGATCGTGAGCTGTTTCGTGCTGCCGGCCGACGCCGAGCGGTTGCTCGGCCGGGAAGGGGGTGCGGGGGCCGGGGTGGTTGGTGTCCCGGCCCCCGCACCGGGGGTTGGCTGCGACTATACGGAGTTCTGCCGGTACGTGACGGCGAACCTGTTGACCATCGTGGCCGAGCTGGAGTCGGTGAAGATCACCAACGAGGCCCGCTACGAGCAGCGGTTCAACAGCTTCCTGGCCGACGTGGATCAGGCGACTGCCGGCCGGCCGGCCGGCGTCAGCCCCAAGGCGATCTTCGGTCGGGCCGTGGTGGACGAACAAGACGGATGACACCCGGTGACCCGAGAAGTTCGGCCCCGCCCAGCTCGTGGAGGCGTTACGGCCTTCACGCTTATTCAGGTGCTGCGGGGGTCTGGCGACTCAGAGGTTTCGAGGAATGATCCATCCATCCGACAACGTCAACTACGGGGCCGGTCCTACCGGCGGATTGGACGACGTTGACGACTGGTACTCCGGCAAGTCGGGTGCCAATCCCGAGGACGACAAAGGAAAGGTCCGAAAGACTTACGCCGGCGGCGTCCGCCCCGACCACATGGACTTCGAGAGCATCGCCCGCGAGAAGGCCCTCGCCCAGAAACCGGCAATCTGCTGCCCGAACTGTCAGAACCCGGTCAAGGAGCTGGACTCGGCCCGGCCGCAGTACGAGAAGCCGGAGCTGGTCGAGGGCGAGCCGCCCTGGGCCTTCGTGCTCCACCCGTGCGGGTGCAAGGTGTCGAGTCGGTGGGCGGGGGCGTTCACCGCGGAACTGAACCGGCGGATCGCGGGCGGCGTCCCGCTGCCGGTGGCGGACCTGGACCCGGAGGAGGCCGCGGCCCGGGTGCAGCTCCTGGAAGAGCGGATCACCAACACGCTGGCCAAGCTCGACACCGCCGAGGGCGAAGCCGCCAAGAGGTTGCAGTATTATCTGGTGATCGACACGGACGCGCTGGCTGGACTGGTCCCGTTGATCGCGGCCCGCATCCCGTGGATCACTACCCTCGACCCGGAAGTCGAGACGTGGGCGGCGGACAACAAGATGAAGACACCACCCAAGAAGTCGTCGGAGTTCGGCTACCCCCCGGGCTACAAGAACCCGCTGACCAAGACGGATGCCGACCTGAAGAACTCGGTGGCCAAGCTGTGCGGGCCGGGGGCCGCTGCCGACCCGGTCGAGAAGGAGATCGCCCTGCACTTGGACCCGGTGGTGGCCGCCGCCGGCAAGGAGCAGCTCAAGCGGCAGCAACTGGGTTCGCAGATCGTGAAGCTCGGCGGCATGCTGTCGCGGCGGACCCTGGCCGAAGTCTTCAATATCGACATTAGCACTGAGCAGGAGGCTCTGGCCAAGGAGATGGCCGCCAAGGGGAGGGCGGTGGCAGCCGTGAGCGACCTCGGCCACTCCGACCCGGCACTGTACCCGGGCTTGGCGACCAAGCCGGTCGGCCCGGCGCCCTGGAACCCGCCCTGGGACCGCTCCCTGTTGACGGCGGCCCGCGAGTTCCTCGACAAGCACAACATGCTCTGCTTGCAGCTCATCAACGAGCAGATCCTCCACCAGCCGCACCACGAGACGCGGCACGCCGCCTCCTGGCTGGTGACCATCAAGCAGAGCATCGACACGCACCTGAAGCTCGGGAAGGCGATGAGCCAGGAAGCCCAGCAGCTCCTGTTCGTCATCATCCCCGTCCTCATGCCGGCGACCGGCATGGTGCCGACCAAGCCCGGCCCGTCCGCGGCCATGCCGCTGCCGGTGTCGGGGGAGGAGTTGAAGGAAGACTTCCACGCCCAGTTCGCCCCCGCGAGGCGTCGGATCGTCAGACCGAAGGGGGATGGGGAGTGACGGCCCGCGTCGGGCTGTCAACACCGATTTTGCCCGCTGCCCCTTTACACGAGGTGGGGCGGGTGGCTACAAAGGTTAATGGAGAGCACGATGGCGACTGCGACGAAGACGGCCAGCCCGAAGCAGAAGGAAGTTCTCGAAGCCCTCAAGGGCGGCCGGCTGGTGAAGGTCCAGGACGACGCCGGGAAGAAGAAGGTGGTCCTGACCACCGCCAAGGGGGCCGCCGTGAAGGACGCCCCGAAGCTCGACCGCGGGGCGGTCGAGGCGTGCATCAAGTACGGCTGGGTGGGCGCGGCGGGCGACCTGACCGACAGCGGGAAGGCCGCGAAGAAGCCGGCCAAGGTGACCGCCAAGAAGTAAGCCGACCCGGCAAACCGATCCTCCGCGGGATGGAGGAGCACCTCAGCCCACCCGGCACGGCCGCCGGGTGGGCTGTTTTCTTTTACCTATCGGGAGCAGGGCCGTGGGTTTCAACATGATGGCCCGGCTGCGGGCGCGTCGGAACAAGTCGCCGGCCTCCGTCTTCTTCACGAGCAAGGGTAACGAGAACCGGAAGCCGCAGCCCTGCATCATGGTGGCCTGCATGGTCGGCGGCGGCAAACCGGTCGGGCCGGTCTGGGGGCACCGCAAACAGTCCATCGACCGGGCCTTGGCGACCCTCTCGAAGCGGTGCGACTGCGGGGCGAAGTTTCACCAGGCGCAAGAGTTCTCCGGGTTCCGTGTCGGCGGGGACTAGCGGCCCTCTTGCGGCCGCCGTAGGGACCGGCTTACAATCACCGCCAGTGTCCCGGCCCGGACTTTTGTCCCGGCCGCTGGCGTCGGTTGGTTGAGGGTCGGCCTGCCGCATAGGATGCGGCGGGTGGGCCGTGAAAAGCCGCCGTGGCGAAAAGGCCGGGCGGCGGATGCGCGACAGAACGCCGTACCGCTGTCGCACCGCTCCCTCCCCTAGCCGGGAGGGGCACAGGGCTCCGGGTGGAGGAATCCGGAGGGGCCGGGACACTTCTTTCCGCCGTCGCGCCCAAGGAGGGGAGGCCGACATGTGGCTCTTCGACACGGACGGCTACACGTCCCGCTGGGCGGCCGCCCAGGGTGAGATGTTCCTCGGCGTGGCCGCCATCGTCTGCCACTTCGTGATCGCGGCCGTCTACGTCCTGATTCCCTACCTGATGATCCGGACCGGCGTCAGCCGGCCCGACCTACCGTACCGCTCCGTCGTCACCCTTTTCGCCGCCTTCGTCGCCTGCTGCGGCGTCAGTCGGGTGATCCACGCCGTCACCTTCTGGTCGCCCCTCTACCGCCTCCAGGTCGGCTGGGACGTGGTGACCGTATGCGTCTCGCTCGCGGCCCTGTGGAAACTCAGGCCCGCGATCCCTAAGCTGCTGGCGATGCGGACAGTGGAAGAACTTCAAACGGAGATAGAACACCGTAAGTCCGTCGAGAAAGAATTGCGCCACGCAAATCGCGACCTACAGAACACCCTGGCGGTTAAGATGGAGCTGGAGGCTCGCATCCGGCAGCTCGAAGCCTGCCACGCCAGGATCGACGGTCAGACCCCCACCCAGGCCGCCATCGCGAGGGTCAACATGGCCACCGAGCGGGTCGCGTCGGCTCTGCCCGCCCTGACCGCCGGCGGCAAGGAGGACACCGCCGAGCATCGCCCGCTAGGTGGTCATTAGCTGCCGGCCGCAGCACCGTTCCGCGAGCAAGGAGGCTCAACGTGCCGACTGTCAGCAGGACTAACCAGGACGTGATGCTGCTCATCGGGCAACTCCTGGAGGCGGCGAAGGCCGCCGGCGACGGACTCAAAAGTACGAACCTGGAGATCCAGGCCAATGGCAAGGCACTCATCGCCGCGGTGAAGACGCTGGAGCTGATCGAGGAGACGGTCGCCGATCTGGACCGGCTGGTCCGTACCGGCAACGGCGACTCGATCGTCACCCGCCTCGCCGTCCTGCGGGCCGAGGTCACCGACCTCCAGGGGCAGATCACCGCCCTGGAAGCCCGCGTCCACAGTGTCCACACCATCCTCGGCAGCTTCGACGGGGATCGCACCCGGTTCATGACCGGCAAGACGATCCTCCTGACCCTGGCCGGCCTCCTGGCGTGGCTGCTGACGACCGGGATCTCCGTCTACGCCGCCGTGTACGGGAAGGGGTGAGTCGTGAGCCTGCTGGCCGTGTCGGACCTGCCGCCGCCCCTGGACCGCCTCGCCTTCGAGACGGGCCGGCGGGTCGGCACCTTCTACAAGTCGGCCGCCGACCCGTCGGCCCCCGAGCCGGCCTACAACCTCGCCGGCACGTTGTACCTCGCCGAGAGCGGGTGGGTGCTCCTCCAGGTGCCCAACGCCCTGGTCCGGGGCGTGTTCGCGGCCATGCACGAGCCGGGCGCCGAGCTGCCCCCGTCCGGGCCGGACGGGCGGCTCAACGCCCACATCTCGGTCTTCCGGCCGGAGGAACTGGAGGCGTTGGGCGGCGGGGAGAAGGTGACCGAGCGGGGCAAGCAGTACCGCTACTCGATCGGGCGGCTGGTGACGGTGGAACCGGACGGGTGGTCGGAGATGGCCAGGGTGTGGTTCTTGAAGGTGCACAGCCCGGAGTTGCAGGCCCTGCGGCGGAGCTACGGGCTGTCATCGCTGCCGAAAGACGGGAAGTTCGACTTCCACATTACGTGCGCAGTGAAACGCCGTGGCGTCCTCGGTCGGAACGCCACGGCGAAGGGCAGTTGACGGCACTCAGCGTACCAAGTGCTTGCGGCGGGGCGGGGCCGAAGCCGCCGGGGTCTTGTCGCTGCCGCCGTCCCGGATCGCCTCGAAGACTTCCTGGCGGTGGACCGGGATGTCTTTCGGGGCCACGATGCCCAGGCGGACCTTGCCCCCGACGATCTCCACCACCGTGATGGTGATGTTGTCGGCGATCTTGATGGCTTCGTTGGTCTTGCGGGACAGGACGAGCATGGGTCGCATCCTTTCGAGTCTAGCGGTTCGGTCCTCGACGCACGGCCCTCAGATCCTATCACCCGAACGGGTGACGCGGCAAGGGGAACTTTCGTGAGCCCAGATTTCGCGGCACTCCTGGCCTTCGCCCCGCCCGTCCTGGACGAGAAGACGGCCGCCGCCCCCGACACCACCCATGATAGCCCGGTCCGCCGCCTCCGCGAAGCCAAGGCGCTCTCCGACCGCGGCGACATGACGGGCAAGAACAAGATCCTCACCGAGCTGGTGGCCGCCGACCCGACGGGGTTCGTAGTGGACAGCCCCAACGAGCGCTACCCGGGGCTGACCCACACCCAGTCGAACTTCCAGATCCACGCCCACCCGTCGGTCGCCGCCCAGGTCCGCTCGCCCGAGCCGACCCTCATGGACATCATCGGCCTGGACAACTCGATCGCGACCAACCAGGACCAGCAGTACAAGCTGGCGGCCGACCAGCCGCCCCGGCACATCCTGGTCAGCGGTCACTCGGGGGCCGGCAAGACGACGCTCGCCAAGAAGCTGACCGGCGCGACTGGTTACCCGGTTGTCCATCTCGACGACCACCCGCTCTGGCGGGAGTGGTCCAAGTCGGTCAAGAACGACACCCTGCCGCCGCGGCAGCAGGCCCGTGCCCGCCGCGACAACAACCGCAAGCTGGTCGCCGCCGCGATGGCCGACGCCAAGGTGCCGTCGATCATCGAAGGGTCGCAGCTCCTGCACGCCGACCCGACCACCCTCGCCGGCCACCGCCGCATCCTGGTCGATCCGCCGTACGAGCAGATCGTCGGCCAGCGGCTCGGCCGGGACGTGACCAAGGGGAAGTTCACGCCCGAGACGCTGGGACTCTCCCAGGACGCCTGGGAGAAGGAGCGGCGGGCCAAGACGCGGCTGGTGACGGGGTTCTACCGGCCGTACGTGCCGCGGTGGCGGAAAGACCCGGCCGTCGAGGTCGTCGGCCGGACCAAAGAGGGGGAGTTCGTCCTCATCAAAGAGGCGATCGACGCCCCCAAGCCGGACCTGCCGTACCGCGACCGGGCCGAGATGTACGCGATCGACAAGGACGGCAACGTCTTCGGCGGGCTGTACGACCACGGCGGGTTCGGGGTGTTCGGCGGCGGCATCGACCCGGGGGAGGACGCGGCCGAGGCCGCCGCCCGGGAGTTCGCCGAGGAGAGCGGGTGGTCGGTGACGAACCCCCGCGTCCTCCCGTTCCAGCCGCACACGATCGACTGGAAGCCGCCGTTCACGCCCAAGCAGGCCGAGCGGGCCAAGACGTACCGCGGCAGCCGCACGCACTACGTCGTCGGCGACCTGGGGGCGAAGATTCCGAACGCCAAGATCGACGAGGTGGGGCGGAAGGACGTCCGCCCGTACGCCCTGGACGACGCCATCGCCCTGGCCGCCAAGGAGCAGGTCACCGACCCGGTGCTGGTCGAGGCCAACAAGCGACGCAAGGCGGTGCTCGAACACCTCAAGGCGTCGCGGACCCCGCCCCAGCAGGTGAAGGTCGCCCACTACAAGAAGCTCTGCTCGAAGTGCGACAAGGTCATCGTTCAGTGCCGCTGCACCGGCCCGGCCAAGGACATCGACTACGGGCTGTGCAAGGACTGCGGCGGGGCGGACGGCGGGTGGAACAAGTCGGCCGCCGACGGGGGCGACGCCCCGGTGACCGTGGCCATCGACTTCGACGGCACCTACGCCCGCAAGGTCGAGCCGTTCGACCCGAAGAAGGCCGGCGCCCCCCGCAAGAAGATCCTGCGGCTGGCCCGGCTGCTCAAGAGGAAGGGGTGCCGGATCATCGTCTGGACCGTCCGCGGCGACACCGCCCTGGTGCGGCGGTGGGCCAAACGGTACGGTGCCCCCTGCGACCACGTGAACACGAACCCGGACCAGCCGCCGGATTCCAGCGGCAAAATCTACGCCGACGTCTACCTGGACGACAAGGCGGTCAACGCCGAGGACGCGGACGCCGCCGTCCGCGACGTGCTGGACCGGGTCGGGCCGCTCTTGGCCGCCCGCGAGGAGTCCCATGCTTAGCGTCGCGGCCGTCGAGACGCCGGCCTTCATCCCCGCCCTCCTGGACGTGCTGACGGCCGCCATGACACCCGAAGGCGTCATGGGGCCGCTCGGCTACCAGTGGTGGGGGCCGGACTCGCCGGGCAGCGCGTACGCCGGCTGGACGGTCGTCGCCTACCCCACCCCGCACGAGCTGTGCGGAGGCGCAAACGACGGGGCCAGAGGGAGCTGCGGTTTCAGCCTGAACGTCGCTCAGATTGTGGCGGCGTTCTCATCGCTGGAGTCGCTAGACTGGCATACCCCGGTCCAATACAATGGAGAGTTGGACGGGCCTGAGATTGCGATCAAGGGCCAGTTTGCTGGGAAATCCGTGTGGTTGCGGGTTTTCCATCTCCCGCCGTCAGACGAGACGACTTCGATCGTGATCGACCCGGTCCGCATGCGGGCCTGGGAGAAACCGGTCGGCTGACGACGGGAGCTACCGCCGGCATGGCTGCTCGGCGGCGTTCGAGGTGCTTCACTAATCCCACCCTGCGAAGGAGCATGCCATGACTGGCATCGCTGACGGTACGCGCGCCCCCATCGTCTTCTCCACCCCCGAGCAACTGACGGCCAACCTCACCTGCGTGAAGCGGGACGGGTCCACCGTGCCGTTCGACCCGGCCAAGATCCGCAAGGCCGTGACCAACTGCTTCAGCACGACCTACTACGACGGCCTGTCGGTCCCGCCCGAGGTCGCGACGGTCGTCGAGGACGTCACCCGGGGGGCGGTCGCGGCCATCAAGGCCCGCGACCTGTCCCAGCCGGGCGTCGAGCAGGTCCAGCAGTTCGTCATCCAGCAGCTCTGGATCAAGGGCCTGTTCCCGGCCGCCGAGCACTACCAGAACTACCGCGAGCAGCGGCGGAAGTCCCGCGCCCTGGAGAGCGCCGCCCTGTTCCAGGAGCGGGTCGCGTTCAAGCCGTTCGACTACGCCGACGCCGAGAAGTTCAAGCACGCCATCCAGCACTCGCCCTGGCTGGGCAGCGAGTTCGACTTCACCAGCGACGTGCAGGACTTCCGGGTCCACCTGATGCCGCGGGAGCGGACGGCCGTCGCGCGGACGGCCCTGGCCATCAGCCAGATCGAGGTGAAGATGAAGCGGTTCTGGGCCAAGCTCGGGGACCGCATCCAGAAGCCGGAGATCGAGCAGGTGGGCGTGGTGTTCGGCGCCAACGAGGTCGTGCACGCCGACGCCTACTCGCTGATCCTCGACGCCCTCGGTCTCAATAACGCTTTTTGCACCCTGCCGGACGTCCCGGCCATCCGCCAGCGGATCGAGTACCTCAACCGGGCCATGCGGCAGGGGGCCAACGGGACCGACCGGGCCTTCGCCAAGACGCTGGCCACCTTCGCCCTGCTGGTCGAGAACGTCTCCCTCTTCAGCCAGTTCGTGATCGTCAAGTCGTTCGCCAAGAAGCGCCGCAAGCAGCTCGAAAACATCGACAACGTGGTCCAGGCCACGATGAAGGAGGAGCAGGTCCACGCCCAGTTCGGGACGTGGCTGATCGGGCTCATCAGGGCCGAGCGGCCGGAGTGGTTCGGCCGGGCGTTCTACGCCGACTTGGCCGAGACGTGCCGCGAGGCGTACGCCGCCGAGTGCGGCATCCTCGACTGGATCTTCGAGGAGGGGGAGATCCCCAGCGTGTCGCAGGCGGCCCTGGGCGAGTTCCTCAAGAAGCGGATCAACGAGGGGGTGACGGGGATCGGCGGGGAGCCGGTGTTCGAGGTGGACGCCGCGACCCTGGCGGAGGTGGCGTGGTTCGACGAGGAGTTGGCGGCACCCATCGACGTGGACTTCTTCCACAAGAAGCCCACGACCTACTCGGTGGGCGACAAGCCGGTGACGGCGGCCGACCTGTTCTGAACCCACCCGTACCCCCACCTGCGGAGACTCCCCATGACCGCGTCCGTGCGCCCGGCTTTCTCGTGGATGAACGACGTCAGCCGCCAGTTCCTGGCGGCCGACTACCTCCTCAACGACCAGAGCGGTGAGGCCCGCGTCGCCTGCATCGCCGACGTGTTCGGCAGGCGACTCAAGCGGCCCGACCTCGCCGACAAGTTCTACGACTACATGGGGCGGGGGTGGTACAGCCTCGCCAGCCCCGTCTGGAGCAACTACGGCCTCCACCGCGGCCTGCCCATCTCCTGCTTCGGCACCTACGTCGAGGACGACACCCGCTCCATCCTGCGGGCGCACGTCGAGGTCGGGATGATGAGCAAGCACGGGGGCGGCACCAGCCTGTGGCTGGACCCGCTGCGGCCCCGCGGCTCCGAGATCAAGGACAACGGCCACTCCTGCGGCAGCGTCCACTTCGCCGGCCTCTACGACAAGGAGATCAACGTCATCAGCCAGGGCAGCTCCCGCCGCGGGGAGTGCGCCGCCTACTGGGACATCGACCACCCGGACGTCCCGGAGGCCCTCCAGACCATCCGCAACCCGACGTGCTCGGCCGAGACGGCCCTCAAGAAGCTGTCCTTCGGCCTCGTCATCCGCGACGAGTGGATGCGGGACATGATCGCCGGCGACGCCGCCAAGCGGGACCGCTGGGCGATGGTGGTGAAGGCCCGGATGAAGGGCGGCTACCCGTACCTGATCTTCATCGACAACGCCCGCAAGGCGATGCCGAAGGAGTACGGGGAGCTGGGCCTGACCATCCACCACAGCAACCTGTGCACGGAGATCTTCCTGGCCAACGGCCCGGCCGAGAGCTTCGTCTGCTGCCTCTCGTCCCTGAACATGCTCCGCTACGACGAGTGGAAGAACACGGACGCCGTCGAGGTACTCGTGTACTTCCTCGACACCGTGATGAGCGAGTTCATCGAGAAGGCCAAGGGCGAGTACGGGTACGACCGGGCGGTGGCCTTCGCCGAGAACCAGCGGGCGCTCGGCATGGGGCAGATCGGCTGGCACAGCTACCTGCACTCGCACATGGTGCCGTTCGACTCGCTGACGGCCAACATGGCCGCCGCCACCACCAGCGCCGTGATCCGCGATCAGGCGTTCGCCGCCAGTGCCAAGATGGCCGCCGAGTACGGGGAGCCGAAGTATCTCGTCGGCAAGGGCCGCCGGCACATGACGCTGACGGCCATCGCCCCGACCCAGTCGTCCTCGGCGATCCTGGAGCAGGTGAGCGAGGGGATCGAGTGCCAGATCGCCAACTTCATGGTGAAGGACAAGCAGAAGGTGAAGTACACCTACAAGAACCCCTTCCTCCTGAAGCTCCTGGCCGAGAAGGGCATGGACACGCCCGACGTCGTCCAGTCGATCTTCGCCAACCAGGGGTCGGTGCAGCACCTCGACTTCCTGTCGGCCAACGAGAAGGCCGTCTTCCGGACGGTCCGGGAAATCAGCCCGATGGCCCTCGTCCAGCAGGCGGCCGCCCGCCAGCCGTACGTCTGCCAGGGCCAGTCCCTGAACCTCCTGATCGACCCGCAGGCCAACCTGAAGGAGGTCAACAAGGTGTACATCGCGGCCTGGGAACTGGGGCTGAAGAGCCTCTACTACCAGAAGAACGTGTCCGCCGCCCAGGAGTTCGTCCACAACCTGACTTCCTGCTCGGCCTGCGAGGGCTAGAATCCCTCTCTCAGGCCGCGTGTACGGGGAGCCCGGTCGTTCGACCGGGCTCTCTCTTTGCGCCGGCCGCCCCGTCCGGGTAGAATCGCGGCAAGGAGGCACGGATGCTCACGCCGGACGACATCACCTGGGCCGACGTCCCGGCCCGCATGGACGAGTGGGTGCTCGCCTGTGCGGAGCCGGGTGCCGCCGTGAAGGCGGCCGCTGCCAACGTCCCCACGGCTAAGAGCCACGGCTACTACCTCCACCCGGCCACCGGGTTGCTGGCCGTCTACTCGCCGGTCGGCGGCAGCGACCCCGACTTCCTGCGGTGCAAGGCCGCCGCCTGCCGGGCGCTCGGCCGCGACTCGGTGGGCGACACCCCGCTGCCCGACTGCGAGGTGGCCACCGGCCGGTGGGTGAAGGTCGCCTACAGCCCGACGGTCCGGGCCGCCGGCGAGGTGCTCAACTTCTTCCCCGGCACGCACACCGGCATCCCCAACGCCCCCAGCCCGCTGGCCGCCATGCTCACCACCGCCCTGGTCGGCGGCGGCCTGGGGTACGGGGCCGGGCGGCTGGCCGAGGGCGTGCTCCCGCTCCAGAAGGGCAAGGCCCGCAAGTCGCTGGGCGTCGGCGGTGCCCTGGCGGGGGCGGCCTTGGCCGCCCCCTGGGCGCTGGCCAACATGGAGACCGACGGCCTGAAGGGGCTCGTCAGCCCCAAGCCGTTGGACGGCGGGCCGACGCCCGTCGGCGACACGGCCAACTACTCGGGGTTCTCGCCGGCCGACGTGGCGAAGGCCGTCAAGCGGGGGGCGGACCTCGACTCGCTGCCCCTGGGGGCCGCGTACCGGGCGGCGGTCGATGCGTTCGTGAAGGTCGCCGAGGGGGCCGGGACGTTCGGCAACTTCGCCCCGCGGCTGCCGGCGACCGCCCTGGACGTGAACATCGACGCGATGGGCCGTACCCTGTGGGACACCGGGGCGTCCCCGGCCCTGGCCGCCTCGACCATGTCGGCCCTGTACGCCGCCCAGCAGATGCCCGACCCGAACTCCCGCCCCGGCTTGGCGACCGGCCACCAGCTCGGCCAGCTAGCCGTGAACGCGGGGAAGGATTATGTTACAGGGGCTCTGGTGGGGGCCGCCCTCAACAAAACGCTCGGGCTGCCCGTGACCGCCAATCAGGCCGGCATGGGTAACCTCGTGCTGGGGCTGATCGGGGCGGCGGTCCCGAAGCTGTTCGGCTGAGTCCAAATAACGAGATTGGCAGGGAGGCCGCGATGCTACTCCGCGGGACGAGCAACGACCCGGACGTCCTCATCATCCGGGGCAAACACAAGATCGACGACCGCCGGTCCGTGGACCGGCAGGTCCGGTACTGGGCCGAGCGGGGGCTGATCCGCGTCGAGGACAGTCTCGACAACTCCTACACGGTCCTGTCGGTCCGCCAGTTCCTGCGGCACGCCAACGCGATGTCCGAGATCCTCGGCAACAGCTCGGCCAAGAAGGACGCCGGGCCGGACGCCCACCTGCGGGCCGAGTTCCAGCGGATCATCGACCGGTCCGTGGAGCTGGCCAAGCGGGCACAGGTCCAGGGCATGCCGTCGGACGCCTCGGCCGTCCGGGCGCTCCGCCGCAGCCGCCCGGTGTCGGTCGTGGTCCCCGGGCCGGTGGCGATGTAATCACGTTCCGCAGCCAGGGAGGGCTGTCATGTTGACGCCGCGCGAAGCGTTCAAAGTGGGGTTCCTTGCGAGGTGTGCGGAAGAGGGATTGTCGGCCGACGAAATCGCCGGCCGGGTGAAGTTCGCCGCCGACAAGTTCGCCGGCTTTTTGGACGGGGCCGCCCACCTGGGCGGCCAAGTCCTCTCGACCGGCGTGCCCATCGCGGCCATCGCCCCGGTCGCCCTGGGCGGGCTGGCCGGGTACGGCCTGAGCCGGATGACGGACATCGACGACACCGACGTGGACGAGATCAAGAACAACGAGCTGCTGGACACCTACGCCCAGGAGACGGCGAGGCTCAAGCGGCAGAAATCGGTCCGGGACTTCAAGGCCGGCCAGAAGCCGACCCGCCAGTTCGGGATCTGAGGTACGACCTCATGGCGAGTTCGCTCGTCCGGTTCATGAACCGGAACAAGGACGGGAGCGGGCAGCCGCTCAACTGGGGCCGGGCCGCACTCGACGGCGCGCCCTTCCGCGGCCCGCCTCCCATGTACACGGGGGAGGAGTTCGAGGAGAAGATCGCCCGGGTCGCCGACCCGAAGGTGGACGAGTTCGACATCTCCAAGCCGGAGGAGAAGAAGGCGTACCTGATGGTGCTGGAGGGCGCCGCCAACCACTGGTATCGCATTCTCTACATCAAGCGGCCCGGGGAGTACGACCCGAAGCGGCGGACCGTCGCCTACGTCGAGTGGTTGGAGTTCTACATGGAGGACGGCACGCGGACGCCGTTCATGTCCCCGGGCGTCATGGAGGTGCAAGGTGGATCACCAGGGATGGGTTTCCAAGGTTAGCGGGGACGGCGGCCTCGGCCAGTTCGCCGACGCCGTCCGGCAGACCGTCACGTCGAACCTGCGGGCGGACGCCCTGGACGACGTGAAGCGGGTCGGCCTGACGTCGCTCGGCGTCGGGGCGGCCGGGGCCGGGGCGGCCGGCCTCTACAACATGTTCAAGCGGAACAACCGCAAGCGGAAGACGTACAGCAGCCCGCTGGTCCTCCCGTACCCGGTGGCCGAGAAGACGGCCGCCAACGTCCGCGTCAACAACCTCCCCGACGCCACCGGCCCCAAGCCGCCGGCCTTCGGCCGGCCCGGGCCGCACGACGTGCCGATCGGATACGAGCGGCAGGCCGGCGGCAAGACGCGGCCCGGCATGGGCACCAGTACCCAGTACCCGCGGCGGCCCGGCTCGGCGGTCGGCGGCGGGACCGCCGGCCTCGTCGCCTCCCGGGACATGGCCCGACAGGAGGCCGCCCCGCGGCCCCGCCAGTTCGTCGTCGGCAGCCGCGGCGCCCAGCCGATCTTCGACGCCGAAATGGTCCCCACCCCCCGGCCGAAGCCGCAGTCCCGGCCGCTCCCGCAGCCGCAGTGGCGGCAGGTGCCGTCCCGCCCGCCGGCCGGCGGCTTCTTGCAGTCGATGGGCCGGGCGCTCGCCCGCAACCCCAAGGCCGGGGGGTTGGCCCTGGGTGCCGGCCTGGGGGCCGCGGGGGTCGGCGCCGCCGGGGCCGGGTACGGGGCCGGGCAGCTCGCCAAGCGGGGGTCGGTCGCCGACTTCCTGTCCGGCGGCAGCGCGACCACCAAGGCCGGCATCCCGTGGTACGGGCCGGCCATGCTGGCCGCCGGCATGGGCGGGCTGGCCGCCGGGTGGAAGGGGGTGGACTCGGTTCTGGACCACCGCCGCAAGCGGGAGCGGGGCCAGGAGCTGGAGGCCGCCCGCCAGGACTTCCACGACGCCCTGATGAGCCAGTACGACAAGCCGCTCGCGGGCGTCGGTCCGGCCAAGACGGCGGCCGACGCCAAGCCGATGGAGAAGGTCGGGGCCGAGCTGGACCGGCTGTTCGACCAGTTCGAGAAGGCCGCCGCCACCCTGGGCGACCTGGGCGGGCAACTCACCGGCGGGTACGGGATGTACGCCGGGCTGGCCGGGCTCATGACCGGCGCCCTGGTGTACGACAAGGCCCGCAAGCGGCAGCGGCGGGCCATCCTCGACAAGGCCATGCAGCGGCGGGACCGGCGGAAGTTCAACGTCAGCCCGCCCGAGATCCAGGCGGTCCCGGAGCCGTTCCACCCGGCCCCGCCGGCCGCGTCCCCGACCGAGTGACGGCATGCCCGACCCCGCCGGCGAGAACCCGCTACTGCCCGACAAGGCCCACGAGGTCTTGTCGGGTCCGGCCACGCGCCCGCCGGAGCCGTTCGACCCGAACTCGCTGCGAGAGTTCGGGGACTTCCGCAAGACCCGGCAGGCCATCTACGACAACGTCTTCGACGCGGTCAAGAACCTGGAACCGGTGTCCAACCAGAAGCACACCCTTCGCCTCGCCGACCCCCAGTGGGCGGACGGGGACCGGTTCACCCGCAAGCAGCGCAAGCACGCGCTGCTCACCGGCGGCACCCTGGCCCGCCGCCTGAAGGCGACCTGGGAGCTGGTGGACAACGAGAGCGGGCAGGTCGTGGACCGCCGCCACCAAGTGATCGCCCGCGTCCCGTACCTGACGTCGATGGGCACGTTCGTCCACAACGGGAACGACTACACCATCGCCCACCAGCAGCGGCTGCGGAGCGGGATCTTCGCCCGCCGCAAGGACAACGGCGAGGTCGAGGCCCACGTCAACATCGTCCCCGGCAAGGGGCTCAGCCACCGGCTGTTCCTCGACCCGGCCAAGAACACGTTCTACATGAAGGTCCGGCAGGCCAAGCTGCCGCTCATGGGCATCCTCAAGGCCCTGGGGGCGACCGACGCCCGGATCAAGGAGGCGTGGGGGCCGGAGACGTACGCGGACAACTACGCCAAGGCCAACGACGCCTCGGCGGTCCGGAAGCTGACCGAGGCGGTCGTCCCCAGGCGGCTCCTGGAGGAGCCGCGGGACGGGGACGGCGACGGCACGGTGTACGACGGCACGCCCCGGGAGCGGCCGGCGGCGGCCGGCGACGACCGGGCCAGCGTCGATAAGCTCCGGGACGCGATCACCGCGATGGAGCTGGACCCGGAGGTGACCAAGCGGACCCTCGGCAAGCCGTACACGAACCTGTCCGCCGCGGTCATCCTCGACGCGACCAGCAAGCTCCTGGCCATCAACCGCGGCGAGGCCGAGGTTGACGACCGCGACCACCTCGCCTTCCAGACGTTCTTCGGCCCCGAAGACCTGTTCGCCGAACGCATCCGCCGGGACCACGGCCGGCTCCGCCGGCAACTCCTGTCCAAGGCCAGCTTCAAGGGCAGCCTCAAGGACATGCCCTCCGGGTCGCTCACCCCGCAGCTCGAACAGGCCCTCCTCGGCTCCGGCCTGGGGCAGGCGATCGAGGAGATCAACCCGGCCGAGGTGTTCGACAAGCAGCCCCGCATCAGCCGGCTGGGC
>JACCDG010660776.1_pt1 | contig 36308 bp, 37 predicted proteins | sample 7442471 | NCBI WGS metagenome assembly JACCDG01 (sample SAMN15323444, study PRJNA562643) | freshwater metagenome | isolation source: river surface water | place: USA:Blue River Watershed | collected 2017-08-17 | reverse complement strand
GGCACTATGTTTCCGGGCTAATACCCCCGCCGAGTACATGTGCTCAGCCCAACGAATACCAGCTCGAAGACCGCGTCTTTGCCTTTGTGTGTGAATGGGTGCTCAATCCTCGCTTTGACATTCACGACGCTACTCAACTCGTCGCGGTCATGCGCAAGGTGCGCTACGACGATCTGCCCGTCATGGTACTCCGTTTCGACCTGACGCGACGATCCCGCCGACCAATCACCGAGCCACCGGTACGACGTGTGATACGAGAAGAGGCGTTGATCATCGGGGTGATACCGGCCAACAAACAAATCGACCTCGTGCGCGACTTTTGACCACGCTCATATGTACCTGATTAAACGGCAAGGTCTCTCTTCACAATTCAAACGCTGCGTCTGCGTGTAAATGCCGAACAGAAAAGCAAGAAGAGCTGCAGCGGATGCTTCAGAGGGATCGGCGTCGGACAGTTCGCCGAGATCGCCGTCGCCTACATTTGCACCGGCTCTATCCTCAGCCACTGCATCCTCGATGACATCTTCGTCGGCAAATCCTATTACCCCAATTCCGGTCTCTGCGACGAGTCTATTCGCAGCCACCGGATCGTCAATGGTATCGTCGTCGACTTCTGCCACATTACCTACTGCCCCCGCATCAGCTTCTGCTCCTGCTTCTGCGTCGACACGTGCTGTTGCTCTTACATCGGCTTCAAGTCTCAGCGCAGCCACTGGATCGTCAATGATGTCTTCGTCATCGGGCGGTGGTTTATCGGCTCCTGCTTTGGGTGGCGGTGCCAAACCGATCAAGAACCATCTAGCGTACAACTTTGACCAAGGGTATCCGCCGCCCACCGACTTTGACGAGTCAAAGGCGCGATTGGTTGACTATGGAATGGCCAGATACAGAAGCCTGGTTCGAAACATGATGGCCCCCGACGAATCACGTGTCTTGAGTGTCACGTCGAGTCTCGACCCGGCCACCAACGGCGTGCGCACCAAATCCATGGCCGAACGCGGCGTTATGCAAGGCGACACCGTGTATCGCAATTTCAGCGTGAACCAGGATCTCGTCGCGTCCAACACCGCCGTGAATTCTGCGTTCAACGAAGTGATCGGTGTGTCGATGGTGACCCAAGGCGAGCACGTCGAAGGAGACCCCATCAGTTTCGCGGTCGCGTTTGCAGGCTCCACGTCGTTGATCTTTCGCGGATTCAAGCTGGCCGATGAGAGCCTATACACTGCCGAGCCTGGACATCGATTCGGACTGGATTTCTCTTCGGCTGCCCAGGAGACGGGTCGCGTCGACGGCATCACGCGCTACGTCAATGTGCATCGTAGGGCACGAGGAGCAGCGGGGTTCCGCTCGTCGTACTTCACGGCGCTGAGTTCCGGTGTGCCCGGCCACAAGATTCATTCCATTATTGATTTTTGACGAGAATGTCTTATGTACTTATACGCGGAATGAAACATCCATTCACCACAATTCAAAGAGAGCGACAATGGACGACGATGATATGCGCACGTTGGACATGCAGATGCAGCGCCCGGGCCCCATGGGTGTGAAGAACGTGATGGTGATGCATGCAGCCAATGAAAAGGTGGCCGACGGCGACTTGTTGCTGGTTCCCGTGGAGTCTGGATACTACGTCGACCCCGAAGACGCGGACGATGCGGTGCAGTCCATCAAACCACAGACAACGGTCAAGTACAACCCGCCGTATGAATGCACCTTGTTTGGCATCGTGTATGCTGCGCAACAACAAACCTTTTCCATTGAAGAGAGCGCCAAGACGGCCGTCAACACCCCGGCGTGCACGGTCTTTGGCACGAACGCGGTGGTCAATCGCAGCGGCGATGTCATTCGTGCGTTTGAGAAGCTGACCTTTGGGCCGACACGAAACACCCCGGCGCCCAATTGGAGACAACCGACCGACGCTACCGTGACACTTCGACGTGTGTCCCCGATGGTGTGGCGCACGAATCATGTCGATTTGGCGTACATTGCTCGGACCGACGATCTTTATCGTTTGTTTCAGCGAGAAGCCAAGGAAACGTGTGCGTATACAATGATCCCGCCGTTGCTGCTGGAATTGTATCGACTCGATGCTACTAATCCGAATTGGCCATTGGGAGATTTGCGAACTGCAGTAGTTCCGTATTTTCCCGGTGCAGATTCCCCTGACCGTAGTGCGGCTCTGGAGGAAGACAAATACGTTGGATCAGAAATAGCCAAGATTGTCGATGCAAATGCCGGAAATCATGTGGCTGCACGCAGCGCGACTCGAGAGTTTTTGATTGATTTGTACTACGACTATATGCGAAATCAGGAGATGATGTCCTTGTCGCGATGTCCGGTGGACCATCACTGCGAGACGCTGCTTCGATTTTGAGTTGAATTTCATTCACAGTATCATCAATACACATGCGTGTTACAGATTTTTGGGTTTCCCGTTGCTTCCTTCTTCTTCTTCTTCTTTCACGGTGATACCCGCGTAGAGAGGGAGTCCGCCCGGGATTCTGCGCAATACCGGCATGGATTTGTAGATGTAGGCCACGAGCGCCAATACGACCGATGCAAAGACGGCGCCAATGGCAGGCACAACCACGTCCCTGGCCCACGAACTGATGAACCAATCGGAGAACTTGTTGACGAGCGCGTACTTGCACCAGAAACTATTGTAGCAAGACTCAATGGCGACGGCCACCACACCGGCATGCTGCATCATCTCGTCGTGAGCCAGCTCCTTGAGTGCGTCCAGAAATAGGGAGCGTCCGAGTGCGGCCTTGGCGTTCAGACAGTGTTCGCTGTTTTGGCGTTGCATACGCACAGTGTCGGTGACCATGTTGGAGTTGCAGTATTCGACGTGGAGATCGTACGACGGGGTCTGGCGCGCCTCGACTTCCTTGTAGATGCGTGGCCACTTTTCCTTCCACTCGCGAAACTCGGAGAGCGTCAACCATGTCAAGCCAATGAGCGCAATGATGGTGATCCACGACTTGGCAAATTCCAAACCTGCATACTGTCGCTTGAGCGCGTCTCTGGCCTCGGCGACGTGCGGTTTGACGGTGCTCCGCAGATCAGACACTACTCGACCTGCATTCATTGTCGGTCAAGAGTCGTTTGAACAATGACGAGCATCGAGCATACGTATCTTTCCAAATGCAAGGAGCTCATACATCGAGTCGAGTCAACGCTCGGGTCCAAAGAGGAAGATGATCGACTCGCCGACGAGGTGGATCGTGTCGCGTTGGAATGGGGGGTGTTGGGCACCAGTCTATGGTTCAAACGACAATTGGAAGTCACGCCGTATCCGTACTTACCGCGAATCTTGCGCCGATTTGCGCCGTTTGTGCGCCAACGTCGCGTTCCGGGCGTGGCCCTGCTCCACGAATTGCTCCACGATGCTCGAATATGGTCAGAATGCGTTGCTGCGGGTCGATTGTTGCGCGTCTACGAGAGGAACCGTCACCGCGTCAAGTTGGAGTGGATGGAAACTGGGCCGTTGCTGTGGCTAAGCTATGACCTGGTCAGCGAGACGGGCAACCGCTTTCTTGACGTCTTATTATCCAAACTCACCGACCTTGATCGTTTGATCCATCATCGTCCTCGGCAATGCAACCAAGAAGACGAAAGCAACGAGAGCGGTTGAAGAGTGCCTGGTATTATAGCATATACCATCATTGTTTCAAGTATGGAAAATACAATTGGGTGGGACGTGGCATCACCGACAAGATCAAACAGGCATTCTTCCCCGCCGACTGGGATCTGTACAAGGTGGCGGGTCGCAACGGCAATGGCGCCGAGGGCGGGAAACGCGTGGACCACGAACTCAGCGAGTGGACGCGACTAGTGCAGCTCGAGTCCAAGCCGTCGACGATTCGCGCGCACATGGAGAAATGGAGCCCTAGCACGTTGAAGATCATCGACTTGTTTCGCCAGAAGCAATGGATCCCTGTAGACACTCAAGTGGTGGTCGGGTGCACCGCTTCGCGCATCGCTACGGCCATTGACATTGTGGCGCGTCACTTTGAGACGAATCGACTGATTTTGATCGAGCTCAAGACCGGCTACGACGGCACATTCGTCGAGTACAATGGCCACAGCATGTTGTCTCCGTTTTCGCACTTGGCAGCCACCCCTCTTCGTTTTGCGTGTTTGCAGCTCACGTGGGCGTGGATGTTGTGGGCCACGACGTTTCCTCGGCGCAAGATTCGGCATTCCGATGTCATGGTGCTGCATGTCGTGGAAGGACGCGACCCAGCGTTGCACGCCATCCCCCCTGAATTCGGACTTGTGGCCGTAGACGCGCTCCGCAGTTTAATGGATGCATCCTCATCGCAGAAAAAAGGAAAAAGACCAAGACGGTGATCACGGGGCTAGCAAATTATCGGGGGATAGAAAGTCGTCCAGTATTTTGAGTTGATTAAAGTCTGAGCCGAACACTCGCAGCGAAAGATTGTTGAGTATGGGTTTGAGTGCGTGCTTGGAGACCAACGTCAGTGCAGTTACATAGTCCGGATCGTCGGGTTGCCGAGGCGCAGTCGTCACCACGGCATAGTCCTTGTGTATGCACCATATCACCAGTGCTTGGTCCCTGGTAGTGTCGATAGTAGTCGAAGCTATTTGATCCAGAGCATCCGAGCCGTAAAAAGGCAACGGGTACCACAATACGCGAGGCACCGTGGTATCGTTGATGTTTCGGGGCGGTGCATCGGCGGGGAGTTTCAACCCAACGGTAAAGGTCTTGGCCGAGTCGACTTGAGTACCGTCCTCGCTCAGGGGCGTCACACAGGCCACGTAGGTATCGTCTTTGTGTTCGTACAAGTGTACAAACACGGTGTGTGTACGCGCTTCGTTGAGCCCTGGTATCAGCGCCGATGGTTGCATCCACGCATTAGTAGACACGGACACGAGCTTCATGTCTTGCGGGGCGTTCAGAAGCACGTTTTTCGGTGCAGCGATACTTTCCAGGTGGAACATCTTACTGGCAGCAAAGACATGACTCGTACACGCCAAAATCGGCTCGGAGTGCAGCGCCGATGACTTTTTCATCGTTAACGTGTTTTTAGCATCATCCACTACAAAGTCAAATGCATGGATCCAGTATCCGGAACCATCCTGTATCTTATCACTGACTATGATGCGGCGACCGTCCCACGAAACGCAACAGTCGTCCGGCCGGGCAGAAATCAGCGGCGTAGAGGTAATCAGTGCCTGTTTCTTTTCCTTGTAATCGTGCACTTCGATGATAGGTACGTTGGCGTTGACCTTGAGCATGGTCACTATCACTTGTTTGGGCCCCACATTCCTTGTGTCCGCCGTCTGATAGCTTACGATCGATATAATGTTATCGCCCGTGTTGGACACACCTGAAGGGGTCGTAAACGAGTAGACTTGGTTGCTACTCGACTCCAACTCCTTGAAGCGTATTTCATTCGCGTAAACATGCGCTAGTTTCGGTGCACTGCCTTCGTTGACTCCGTATTGAGGCACTGGCATGATTCGGAGCAGTGTCTTGCGTTCCGATGCAACGGGTACCAATTGCAAGGATTGGTCGGATACAGGGGCACTGATTGGTTGATTTGGGTTCACCGAGGCAATGGGTTTTGGTGGTACTATCAGCAACGGTTTCTTTCTGGCTGCCTCCGCTTGTTTGTCTTCGGCTGTTTCGTCGTCGATGTCAATGGGAATCGCATCAGCGGCATCTTTGGTCTCCTTTCGCTTCGTCGGGGATGCCCTGTTTGCAAGGACTACCGCTGACGAATCGGCACTGTTGCTCCACAAACCGGGATTGAGTCGACCGGCCTTCTTCGCGGGGTCAAAGAACGGATGCTTTGACTCCATGGCTTCTGTGTCGAATACATTGGCTGGTCTTTGAAGCACTCCTCCATTGGCAGGAGTCAGGCGGCGAACTTCGAGCCAACGGAGATAATCTGTGTGCAGTGCTTCGGCATGATCCGCGCCCCTTTCGCCGATTCGGAACTCGAGCGTGTTCCAGAATCTCGTATCTGCATCCACGTACCAACGAACGTTCTCGGCCAACAGTTTCATGTTGAATGTACATCGTTGCAAAGCGTCGGGTCTGAGTTCACCGGGATGTCCATTGGGCCAAAACGCGGCCTTATTGGCAAACATGTGCGCACTTTCCCATAGAAAGCTGTAGAGTCCAGGGAGTTTCCGTGGGACGTTATACTCTTGATCGTCGACAAAGAACCGTGCGAACATTTCAAAGTGCTTAGGATCGCGGATCGAAAGCCCGACGCTAACGTCCATGGCGTTGGTATAAAACTCCCACGCCAATCCGAGCATGAGGGCTTCTTCGGGCGTGTCGTATCCCATCACCGAGAATCCCCGTCCAACTTTCACATCCCCAAACGTGTACAATTTAACGACGAGTTGAGCCTGCGCTTTGTTTTCCGCCGCACGGCGACCCTGTGGCGCTCCGATTCGACTCGAAGACATTGAATTATGACGTGTAGTGTGTGGGTGTAAACGTACACAAGAAACACTTTTCAAACATGGAGGCGTGCTTGTATCCGCGTCAGGTGGCGCGTCGTTTGATCCGCGATCCGTGGCTAGTACTTCGCGTGTTGCTGTGCATCGGCGTGTTTGTGGCGTTTGCGTTTTGGGATCGATCGAATCTGGACCAAACCGAAGTGTCGGAGAGCGCGGTCAAGGGCGACAAGTTGGTGGCCGCGATGGACTGGCTGCACGAAATCTTCGTCGCCAACCCGACGCGCGTCCCCGTGGTCAGTGCCCACATTCTGGTCTTTGTGTACTTGTTCGTGCTGGTTCAGTTTGCCATTTACATCCAAACCGGCGACTTTATCTTCCCCGCGGTGCTCATAGCCTGGCTGCTGGCGTTGCTCATCACGTGGTTGAGTCCGCAGCCGATCTCCGCCACCGCCATCCGATACAACCAAGGCGCGTGGTTCGTGCTGGAACGCTTTGTCACCGACACCACCGTCTCGTGGCACCTGATGATGCTGATTCTGGCCATCGATTCGGTGCGTCGAGTGTATCCGTACTATCCCACCTACTTGCTCTCCGTTTTGGTGTTTGTGCTCACGGGCATGTACCTGTTGGCCACCCGCAACACCTACACCTCGTCGATAGGATGGGCGGCGCTGTGTGCCGGAGCCGGGATTGCCGGCCAACACTTTCTGCGCACCGAGTACGAACGACGCATGAAACTCCGTCGCTATGAGCAAATGCCGGACGACGACGATCGCGAACCCATGACTCGGCGAGAAATCGAACTGGCCAAAGACCTCGCCAACGAATTCGCTCCTGATCATCGTGTCGCCGAGAAACCATCGTATCGAACCAACGACGGCGAAATCGATCTCGACGAATTGGACACACAGACGATGACGGAAGAAGAAGAAGAAAAAGACGACACAGTAGCAGAGGAGGAGACACGAGTAGCAGAACATTTGCCATAATTCACTGCATTTGATACATGAATCTTCTCGAAATAAATCCAACGCTGTATCCGGATCGATTCGTGCTGCCACACGCCGATTCCAAGACCCATGACCATGATGATGAAAGCAACGAAAAGGGTGTTTCGCAGCTTCTGCATTCGCGCATACCTCGACTCGTGACTCGTTTTCGGCGTGGCGTGGTGTGGCTGACCAAGAACAGGGGTCGGCGTCCCGAGCGCAAATGGCTGTGTCCGTGGCAAACTGTGCCGATACCCGTGGTGACGTGTGTGCGCAAGATCCTCGTTGCCATCCCGTCGCTGACCCCGAGTCTCCCTACCTCGTTGCGCCGCTCTGTTTCGTACTACGAGTCGCAACACACGGTGCGCGTAACTCTTTCTTGTTTCTGCCGACTTCACCATGACCGGTGCGTGGCCTTGGTCAAGAGTCTGCAACGAGAAGAGCCGCAGCTGACATTTTCTGCCACCGTGTCCTTGACCGAATGCGTACTAGTGTTTGATATCACGTTTTGATACTAAACGACGGAAATACATTGCTTCTCGTTGTGTTTACTTGAGTTTGGAGGTAGCCGCTGTTGATAGCGATGCCATTGCACTCGACTTGGGCTTCTTCACCTTTCCCGATGAAGAAATGCCACCGCCACTTCCGCTTTTGCCAGGAGGCAATGTCGTGGCTTTGTACGTCATGAGTTCCTTTTGTTTGGAGACTTCGGGATCCTTCTCCTCAAAGTCTTCGGCGGACAAACCCATCGTCTCGGCCAGCAACTCGATGAACGTGGAGCGCTTCAGTTCCGGTTTGAGCAGCATGATGTACTCAATCTCCATGCGTCGCATGATCTCCACGGTCACAATGTCGGATTCCGCGGTGGCCGATGGCAAAGTGGGCGCAGAGTATCTGCCTCGATGAGCCTCTTTGCCGGGCAGTTTGCGCTTGAGACTCTTCTTTGCTGCAGGCTTTGGCTCTTTGCCGTCGCTATCAGATGCATCGGATGTATCAAATCCATACTTTTGACGCTCTTCGTCGCTGAGATAGTCGAGGACGAGGTACTTGTAGATGTAGTTGATCGAAGCACGCACCAGTGCCGCAAAATGGTTCATGCTGTTCTCCATCAAGTTGCGAGTGAGACCTGCCACGGAGCTGGCCATGTAACGCTCGTCCGGGCTGAAGATGCTATTCGGCAGCCCAAACGCCCGGGCCACTTGCATGCGCACATCCTCGTGGATAAACTCGCAGAATTTGAGGTCGGCGGAAGGCGTCGGTCCAGCTGCCACGTCGTAGTTGGGCGGTAAGGGTCGAATCGGTGACCTGGTGGTGGCCTCCATCACGCTCCATGCCACCGCTTGCGAGTTGCGGTCTTCGGTGTTGTAGGCCAGTTGCATGGCTGACATGGCAGGGGCCGAATAACGAGCATTGAGTTGTTCGAAAAGTTGCATCATGCGCATTTGTTCGGCGGTGGCCTGGTTCTGCATAAACTGCTGGATCTGTGCCCCGTCGTTCTGACTCCACTGTTGACGTGCCGCCAGCGACATTTTCGCCGAATCTGCGTGCGTGAAATAGACGACGGGATTGGCGCTGCGGATCATGGCCACCATGGCGGCAAACACGCTGGGGTGAATGAGCTGGAGTTTGGGTTTGAGTGCCATCAACGAGGACACGAGTCGTCCGTTCTCCGGGTACTTGTGCACCAAGACGATAAACTGAGGCTGGTCCAGCTCGGCGCGCAACTCCTTGTCGGTTTTGTTTGTTTTGGACCTTGACGACGAAGACGAAGAAGAAATGGGGACCGGCATCGATATGCCATTGGACGCCGCGGGTGCGACTCGGGCCCGAAACTCCAAGTGACCTTGTGAAGTGCGTCGTGTCTGAATGTTGAGATCGGCCACGTCCCACACAATGGGCTCTTCGTTGGTCTTGTCGTACGACACAAAGCAAATGCCGTAGACCAACAATTGTTCCAGGATACGGTGTCCTACGGTGCGAAAATCGACCCATTCGGCCACAGGTCCGCGCGGCTCTACTCGCATCTCGCCGCTGAAAATGTACCGATACAAGAATTGGATCACGTGGCCGACTTCCGGGATGCGTGTTCGAGCCGTGTACAGAAACGCCACATCTTCGACGTTGAGGTCGGAGAACGCGGATTCGCCCATGTGCTGGACATCGACCACTTGCATGGGCGCGTAGAGACCCACATTGACTACCACGTCCACCATAATAGATGCACTGAATGGGTGAATGAATTGTGACGAGTCGATGGCGATTACATACCGAGAGTCTCATTTTTCATTTGCCCCGGCAAGACATGGAGTCTCGTGCCCAAGCTCTTGACAAGTTGGCCGCGGTGCTGGAGCGCCGACTGGTGTCGTCGAAAAGGGGTGCGCGATTCCGTTTCTCGGCGTGTGCGGCGTGGTCTGTGGACGAACCATCCAAGAACAACGTGGAGAGCATTCCCGACTCGGATGTGCGTCAATGTCGAGACGCAGTCAAGGCGTTACTGGGATCCGACAAGTCCCGCGCCGAGTCTGGGCAACGCAGCACATTGCGACACCTGGTTCTGCTGAAACAACTGCCGTCAGACACCCCCTTGCACGACAAGCGACTCGTTGACATCGTCGCTGAGCTACGTAAACGCCTAAGCCCCAGACTAGCGACTATTTGTAATGGTGCTTCTTCTTCGGCTTCAGTGTCCGTGTCCAATGCCTCGACTTCACTGTCTTCGTCCAATGCTTCGGCTTCAGTGTCTTTGTCCAAGACTCCGCGCGATGATCTAGGCGCGTCGATTGGCTACGAAGAGTCGTTGCGACGAAGAGTGCTTGAATTGGAGAAGGAGCTCGAGGACGCCAAACAGAGTCTGGAGAAGCTGTTGCGTTCTGCGTAACTGTGCAATACAAATAGGGTTCACAATCCAAACATGTCTTCGAAGCGGAAGCTAGACGCGTCGGCTCTTTTACCTTCGCTGCATCCGCCGCGATTGGTGGATGAACTCGACGAAGAAGACACGGACACGGCGATACTATCCGCTGTTGACTTTCGACCATTCTTTTCGATATTTGCAGACGACGATGATGACGAAAATGACGACGATGAGGAGGATCGCAATAGTGCGATCACGTTGAGCAGCGCAGTGGGGCACATGTGTATTGACGTTACCGACGACGATTCAACCATCGTGAAACAAGAAGAAGTCAAAGTGAAGCCCGAATCGGATGCTCCGTCCATTCGTCCGCGTGTACCCGACGCAACAGTATCCTTGAAGAAGGAGCCTAAACAGCAGCAATATTACACCAATAGCGTAGGGGAAGAGCATCCCGTCTTCTACTCCACGGCCGAAATCATCGACATCACGCGTCGGTTGTCTGATCTGTACACCGCGCTTCGACATGTACAGTGTCAGGTACAGGTTCATTCCCTGGAAGAAACCGACATACCCATCGACGAACTCAAAGAGCCTGCTATCCCCATCCTGAGACTAGCCTTTATCGAACGCGAACTCTGCGTTGCTATATCTTCTTCTTCTTCAACGCATTCCTCTTCTTCGGCGGTGCATTCTACCATTGAAAATGACGATGACAATGTGTTTAGCGACGTCAAGGCACCTCCTCGGCAGTACGCCCCGTGCGTGCGCGGTAACGAGTGCGTGGGATTGACCGACCAATGGGCCAGTCTGTGTGCTGCCAGTGCCGACGATCCATCCGCGTCCTTTCGCGGCGCAATACTCCCTGCACTGTTCTACCCCGAAGAAATGGACGGTGACAATGGCCACGTGGCCAAGAGTCGTCATCGGCCTTGTTTCTTTTGTTTGATCAAACAGATCCACGAAATGTGGCTGGTGTTTGCCGTCAATCGACTCTCCCTGTACAATCTGGCCACTGCACCCCTTCAATGCTTCTCCAATGTGCACGGAGACGGCGAATTTAATCGCTCCGTGTTGCTGAAACCCGGGACACACGCGTTTAACGGACTCGTGGAGCCCATCCTCATGTACGTGCACAGCAAGATCCTGTGGGACTTTGATGCGGACAAGAAACGGTGGCGAGTCAATATCGATGCGCTGAAACACCCCAAGTCGGCCGTGGCCAGAGAACCGGGGGTGGTGGTAGGCCCGTCCAATCCCGATGCCAAGATCTCGTCCAAGAAGCCTTTAAACTCGTGAGGCGAGACGTCTGTTTCGACCACGTCCTTGTGAAGACACACTCCTCTTCCCCTTCTTCCTCCTCTTCCACACGGACGTCTCGCCTTGACCTTAACCAACTACTCCATCACTACCAAACTTCATCGTCACTAGCATCGGATAGCTTGTTGCGATTGCATGCTGCGATCTTGGAACTGGATGACGACCCTTCGCGGTTTCATCTGCTAGTAGCGCCGTGGCAGCTCGATCCCACGTTTCTGTCTGGAGTGTTTGAGACGCCGTTGGCCTACTCCACGCTGCACAAGACGATACCCAGTCTCACTCCGTTTTCGGTCTTGTATCGCAAGGCGTTCCCTTCCAAACGTCAGCCCCGGCACTGGATAAGCACGCTGAACAAGGCGCTGAATATACCCGCCGTGTGCATCCACTTGATCGAGGTGTACGTCTTCTTCTGGCTGGGTCTCTTTTCGCCGTCTCGGCGCAACCCGTCCTTGTCGCTCGAATCGCACCGTAACTTGGCCATTTTGTGGCGCACACGTCGAGACTGGCAACGTCACCGGGATCTGCTGCGTAGTTTCTATTGCTCCCCGGACACCAACAAGATCAGTATCTGTGCCGTCGCTGAAGCCTTTGCGTTTGCGTGCGCGCCCTTTGAACAGGCCATGGCCACTGTCTCGGCGACGTGGTCCACACAGTACTTGCCGCATCTGCGAACCACGTGTGATTCGATACGCTCGTCGTTCATCGATGGCCAGATTCAACCCAGTGCGGACCAACGTGCTGAATTGGAGCGTTTTAATTCGTGCATGGCTGCAGCTGGACCTTTGTGCACATTCCCGGTGTGCTTCTGGGAAACGGCCTTGACTCATGTACGCGGTGATTTGGTCTCCGCCATCCCCGACCCATTGGAACGCCCCGCATTGATTGTGGCTTTTTTAACCCACCCCGATGCCTTGGATCGCTGGGAATCGGAGTTTCTGCAACGCAACCATGTCCCTGTGTCGATCAGACTTGAAGTGTTGAGTGCTGTGCGGTTTCTATATGCGTTTGCGCCACGCACCGACTCGTTTCGCAGCGCCGTGCCTCTCCTCGTCAACGTGATCTTGTGCTTTTACTTGTCAAGGTTTGGACCTTCGGTGCTGCGGACTTCGTTGCTGGAACAATTTGCGCCTTATCGGGCCGATATCAGTCGTTTGGCGTGGCGTTGGGATGCATTGTTTTCCTCGTATCGAGTCGCGTGGTCAGAGACCTACGAGATACACGCACAACAACGAGTGGCGCGCCGTATCCGCAGTCTGGAACTGCAAGGATCCACGCAATTGGCGGTGCGCCGCATCCAGTACTGCACCAACTGCGGTGTGATCCATACGCATCACAATGGCGTGCCTCCGCTCAAGGCCAACTCGTCGGTCGAGCTGTATCGTGCCGAAATGACGATCGGGTGTGACATGTCGGCCTTTTCCTTGGTGCTGGGCACTAGCTTTTGTGCCCGTAGTGGATCCAAGATGGCGATGCATTGTGGCGAGACGCAGGTGGTGTGCTTTTACTTGCGAGGATGGACCTACGTCAATGGCCGCTGCTTCTTCATGTGCACTCGATGCGGCATGCAGTCCATCTGGGACTCGTCTGTGTGTTTTGTAACGTTGCGAGACGGACCTCTATGCTCTCGATGTACGTATTGTGTCATGATTGGCAGCACCGAAGAAGAAGAAGGAGAAGCCGTTGCAGCACTCAAGAAAGCGAAACGAAGGAGGAAACCTCGTTACTAAAACACTAGTCGATTCAGTTTATCACCATTCGTCGTGTGAATCCGAGTCTATTCCCAAGGCACCACACAACGAGGGGTTGTTTCGTTCTAGCCACATCTGACCACTTCGTTGAGCCAGGAACTGTTGTTTGGCTGCCCGAGGCATATTCTCGACGACCCAATTCAGTGTTTCGAGAGGTACATGTTTCAACGACTTGAGTGTCGCCGGAGTTGGACATTCGCTCAAGTTAACGAGTGGCCATACAACTTGAACCAACGGCAACAGTGTCACGGTTCGGAATATCCACGTCAAATCAAAACGTAGACGTTCAGGCGTTAGAGCAGCGAGCTTGTGGCAGATAGCACGTAGATTGGGATACACCACCGACTCGGTCAATTCTGCGTGTTCGATGGTATAGTTCGTCGCGGATTGCATCAGGTAATTCACCTCATAATGAAGAGAATCTGGGAGTGGTAGCGTTTCCAGGTACCGGGCAAAGATGCGGGGTGTTTGGAGCAACAACTCTTGAGCGTCGACTCCCCACATATTCGTGATGTTCGTGTGGATCAAAAGGTAATCAAACTCTCTCGGCGACATCCATTTGCGTAGTTCCGCGCACAAGACGGAGCTGGATATCACACCAATACCAACACCCCACCCCAATCTCCAATGGCAGTGGATGGCGGCTATCACACGTCGACACCGAGTCAGTGGAAACTCATTGGCCAGGTGTTGCAGCACCGGTTTGCGTTTCGTGTCGGCTTCAAAGTCAAGACGATATACCAACACCGCGTGGATTTGCACCAGTAGACTGGGGTCGGCGATTGGGTTTTTAGGGATATGAATCGCACGACTCCACGCCGTAGACGTGTTCAAAGCCTTGGCCGTGGCGATGCAGAGACTCAAGATCGGAACGAAGCATCTTGATTCCTTGACTTGTTTCTTCGTCTCGTGGATCGTTGGATTAGCATCGTTGTCAAGTATTCGTTTCATTTGTGTTTTGCTTTGTGACTCAGACTAGGAATCAAAGTAAAAGACAGAAATGGCGATGACATCTTACTCGGTCAATTCCATCTTGGTCAAAAAATCCTTGCTGAGAACAAGGTCATAGATAGTATTGGCAATGGATTTGGCTTTGGGAGCTTGGAGTTGCTGGAATCGTCGCGCGATGCGAGTGGCGACTGCGTTGCGCAGATACGGAGTGCAGTCTGCGGCGTCGGGCACAGTAAATACAGCGTTTTCCCAGTCGAAAATGGGCTCCACGATCTCCAATAGCTGGGTACTAGGCAGCAACAAGATGGAGGCCACTTCGTTGATCTTGGCATCGGGGGCGTGTTTCCGTGCATAATTCACCATATACTGCAATCGTTGCGACACATTGGTGTGGGTCCTCGTGTCGTTGTCAAATATGCACAGATGATGAGTCTTGGCCAAGGCGGGCTCCAGAACAGTATCGGGAGTGTACCCATGGTCACACACGAAATCAAAGAGGTCTTGGTCGTTGCGGAACAAGAGAATGTACTTGCAAATGGGCTGAAGCGACGAGGACAGGCAGTGCACGAGCACGGTGTCCCAGTCCGGGGCCGTGAGACGGAACATCAGCTCGGTGGGTATGCGGATCGTGTAGGTGACGCTCTTCTCTTCGTACTGGATCATCGGGCCTGCGCCTTTGAGCGCCGTCTTGACGATGGGAGTCAAGGGCCAGTGATGCTCGGCGATCCCTTCTAAAGTGCGCAAGACAGGGCTCCTCGATTCGATGCTTCGATACAACAGATTGCCCACATCGACTACTAGCCGTGGGTCGGAGATAGGGCCTTTACACCACGATTCGATCCAAGGCGTTGATTGTTGATGACGATGCAGAGTGCGAGCCACGCATTCGATAAAGTTCACTAGTCCGAAAGGCTGTGTCATGTGTATAAAGCAATCGAATGAATTATGGCGTATTACATCCATCGTTTCTGCCTTTCGTTCTCCAGCTCCAAGCGCTCCAAACAGTGCCATTGCACCGCATCCGGCTCGAATTGCTCCATGTTCGCCCAATCGATGGCCGGGAAGATAGTGTCCCCAAACGGCGGTTGCATCAAGCACCCCAGTACCGTGTTGTTGACTGTCACGCCTCTTTCACGTTGCTGGTACAGTTGAACCACACGACGCAGTCGAGGCAGTGAAACGTTGGTCCGAGTTTCCTCGTCGTCGGGAAGGTGATTACACTGACACATGTAGCCAGAAAACAGCGATTGGAGTATATGATGGCCTGTGTGTAGATTCAGCACGCTTTCAACGGCCCGATCGTCGTTGAGCCAAAGCATGGCGTGTGCAGAGTTGGTATACACGACGAGGTTTTGCGAGATGGCGTTAAAGATGAACGTGTCCCATTCTTCGGCGGTGAGAAATGGCCACAGTTTCTGCGCGCCGCTGAATCGGTTCCATATCATACCCCGATTCCAACTCTCGGCGATTCCATCCGTAACCATAATATAGCAAACCATCATCGGTACACTCTTTTGCGCTGACCACGGATGCTTGAGATCCCAATACTCCAGCTCCGGGTGGAACCTTCCAGCCATGAATCGGCGTTCTACATCCACAACGAGACTAGGATCGTGGATGGCTCCGACGCAGAAAGCTCTGGCGCACGCGTTTTGTGGATCTTTCTTGTGCAATAGCCGAGTGAGGACTAGACGCAGCGCCAAGTGCGGATATGGACGCTCAGGCATGGCCCTTTTCACCCATCCCTTCTCCTCGTTCGATTCGTTATCAAGAAGCAGCTTAGCCTTCTTTGCCGCAATGTCTACTCCGTCCATGTAGGCAGTGCCGTTGTCGTCATCATCGTCGGCTGGACTCGACATTTTTGGTTTTTGTGTGTTTGAAGTAAAGTCGTCGTGTATTACGGAAATCGACGGTTGATTTCTTCGAGAGACAGATTCTTCACATCGTTCTTGAGGGCTTCACGCAGTTGCGACAGTAGGACTAAATTGGCTTCACCGCAAAACTCGTCGGTTTTTATGCGCCGGGCAAGTCGCCGTATAAAGTTCTTGCGTCGTTGCGAAGGCACAGCGGTCATAATGTCAAAGAAGAGATCAAAGACTTGTTTCGGCGATATCAATACATCGTTGCCCCATCTCTTGTTTTCGTACAAGAACCCGCCAAGAACGTGCAATCCGTCCGAGTATCGATCTTTTCGCAGAGTCGGCTCGTTGAGGTAGCCCATGCGTCTGATCCACAAAGCTCTGCGCCTGATCCGGCTTTCGCAAGTAAACGTATCGATGAATACACGTGACCCTATATCGTCCCATTGCTCGATCAGCGCGTCTTTGATACTGCCTGTGACGCCATACAGTTGCAGCACACACAGCTTTGAATTGCATATTTCTTGATAACAAGCGGATCCTGCTGGGTCATAAAAGTCGTGTATGAACGCACGCGACAAGGGGTTCGTGTTTGTTAGTCGAATGTTTGCATAGAACCGCGTGACATGCGCTTTTCTGCAACGTGGATTCCAGCATCGAGCCAAATCAACGACGATCGAAGGATCGGCAATCGGACTACGCGATGCTTTCACCAGTCGAACAAACGCATTAGACGGCGCTTTGGGACTCAATGCACGAATCAGTGCCAATGTCAAGTGCATGTGAGGCGTCCTCCAATCTGCAGCATCTTTTCGTAGCTTCTGCCATTCTTCGGGTGTGAAACGTTGTGCTATGCTCATGTTCGATGGATTTGGTTTATGACGACGAAAACAAGACTTGTGGTTCTTTTTCAATCATGATGCTAGCACGTCGTTGATTGTCTTGGACTCGCAATTCAATGTCGAAAGGCACCGTGTTAAACTGCACAAAGTACTCGATGAGATGCGTATTGGAAGGCTCCGCTAGTGTGCGTCGATACATTTCTTCTGCGTGGGCTTCGTCGCAAGGTATCAGTCGGCGAGTGTCCCACATGGCCTGGAACGTGAATCGGGGCGCCTCGGAGATCCATATGCGACGCAGCAAGTCCACGTCCGCCAGAGTCGAAAGCCATTCTTGCGAGAAGCGTTCCTTGAAGCCGATCCATGCGGCCCGGGTCACGTCAATGTACTCCTGGAACGGATTGCGAATTCGCTTGGATTTTCTTGTCTTCTTCTTCGGCATTTGATTCGATGAAATGTGACGATAGAATCGAATCATCGACGTTTATTTGTGCAAAGCGGGGACTTCTGGCCGATACAACATCATCGCATTCAGTCGACGCAAGTACTCGTTGGAGTTTTTGGCGACCAAGTACCACAGATGCAACAGCTCGTACATAGCTTTGGCAGTCTTCGAAGACATGTCGCCTTTGACGTATAGTCTGAAATAGTTACAAGCACTATACGAATCGGAAACGTCATCGAGGCAATACTTTTTCATCAGGCTGGGCAGGACCAGTGCAATATCTCGTCCGTGTCTTTCCCGTAGCCGCAGACTCAATAAACTCGACTTGACCTTCTTCTTCTTCTCGATATCCTTTGTAGTTGGATCAAACGCCGCGCCGAGCATCTCGCCTTCGCCTTTGAACGGATTGGCATGGATCTTGCGTCGAATCAACCCCCGCATTCGGCCTTGTATCAGGTGAGTCGGAGAGATCTTGGAGTTGATCTTGTGTTTGCGATAAAACTCCTCGATGCACGAGTCGCGCATAACACGAGCCACGTCGGTCTGGGCATAGTCGTCAAGGATCTGTTTGGTGGACGCAAACCAGTGTGTCCACTCCGAATACACGGCGCAAGCAGTCTCGATGAGTGGATTCGGTATGCCACTCCCACGCACACCTTTTAGCTTGGAGACAATGGCCAGCAGCAACGAAGGGTCGGCGATAGGACTGGCTTCGGGCACGATGGCTCGGCGCCACGGGGACTTGCCTCGTTTGTTGGTGCACAACACGTCGTAACCTGGCGGACGGGGAGGCAACAACGCCTTGACTATTGCCAAGTACAAACGCATCCCTGCTAATTGGTCTGATACAACGATGATGGTATTCGCCATTTCTGTCGTTGATATGAATTATGACTAAAGTCATCGTTTATAACTCGAAAAAACCACTCCACTGGCTTGTCATCGGCGAAAAAAAGCTTGTTTTATGACACGAAAAAAAAGTTCGCTGACTCATCGGCGGAAAAAAAACTTTGCCGACTTGTGCCAACGTAGACAGCTTAGACTGTCTCCAAGGACGAAGATGATTCTGCGGAGTTGTCCCGGGCTACAAACTGGCGCAGTGTCATGTCGTCGAGAAAGTGGAGCACCGAAACGGGGATCAGCGAGTGGAGGCGGCGCCAGGGAGCGGACGGGGACTTGCGGGCGTAGAGCGTGGACGGCTGATCGGTGAAGTGGAGGTGGTCGCGCGACGCCACGTTGCGCGTCATGGCCTTTTCGCGGAATTCCTGAAAGGTGCACGCTTCCCGGGATGTGTAGTAGGTGAACCGGAACTCCACGGAGCGAGTCTCGTTGGACAAGGCGGCGGCCACCACCAACCCGTCGGGACTGTCTTCGGGCCTGAGAGGGCGACGGAACGACACTTGGAGGGGGAGCATGGCCACGACCCGCTTGATCACGTCGGAGCCAAACTCCTCGAATCGTCGACGACTCGATTCGTCTCGGTGAGTGGACTGAAAGGTGGGGTTGAGATTGCGTCGCACGACTTTGGGATCTTCGTTGCTGTTCGTCGCGGACTTCTTCTTCAATGGCTGGGACTGCGATTCGGCGTCTTTGGTCTCGGTATGGAAGGAGTCGGTCGCAGTATGTTCGGTATGCGAAGGCGACACCACCCTCACCGGCACGGTGCGCAGTCCCAAAACCATCGGGGCGACGTCTTGGACTTGAGTCGATGGTTTGCTCGTGGATTCAGAAGCAGCAGGGGAGATGAGCTCCGGTAAGTATTCTTGGAGGTAGGCGTGTAGATTTCGAAAGAGATCGGCGTCGGAGGGGGCCAGGCCGGGTTTTGCGGCAATCGACAGACATGTTTGGGGACTTGGCGGGCGCAGCGCGTCGAGTCGTAGATCGGGATGCATGTTCTGAATTTGACGAAACACGTTGCGTACCACATCTGTCTTGCTGATTGGGCGCGAAGCGCTGTTCCCCGCAACCGTGAGATCTCGGCGGCGTTGGTGCCACGCGCCTAGCAAATGGAGTGATTCGCCCTTGACCTTGCACGGGGGCATATTGTCCACGATTGTTTGCACCGCCGAGGTCAGGGCGTCCAACGACTCGGTCTCATTCGCCACCTCCTCGAGTTGCGCCCGCGCGGATAAGCGCAATTGCTGCTCGACCACCACAAACGGATTCACCGGACGGATCGTCCTCGCCTTCTTCTGCGGTACTTCGGCCATGTTTGCCAAATAAACTCTACGCAAAAAAAACAAGTCGCGGCATTTCGGCGAATTTTTTTCGACTAGAGGGAGATGTCGCGCAGAAAGCTCGTGAGTACTGCTCCGATGGATTCTTCTCTATTCTCTGCTATCGTTGAAAGCGAAAAGTACCAAAAGGCTGGGTCGCCGCGGGTCGGGTACTTGGAAACATCGATCTCGTATCCCTTTTCGTTGACTTGAACCGAACACGTCACTCGACTCAGTGTCTGGAGATTGGCCCAGGCCAATGTGACTGTACCGCCGCGTGAAGTAGAGGCAAACGGAACGCGATCTCCGCACTTGTCCTTGAGCATAGGTAGCAACTTCAACGCAATCTCCGCGTTCTTGGGACGACACTCTTTTCCTTTTCCTTTCTCTTCTCTTTCTTCTTCGTCGTCACTATCGTAGTAAACAGTCGCAGCCAGCTTGACGATGGATTCTTCCAGTGCTTTCCACTCGAGGTCTGAGGCTGTGGGGTTTGTCTTCGACTCTGACATTTTGAATTGTGTGCCAAATCTGTCGACTCGAATACATTGTATTGCAAAACAAAAAAACTCAATGCCTTGAAGAAAACCCCATTCGGGCACACTCTCATTTCTCACATGGAGATTGAGGAACTCGACTATCGCCACGCCTCAGTTGATTCCTCGAATCCCGACGCGTTACTGAGTTTCGGAGAACAATTGGCCACTGGATCGTTTGGGTCTGTCTCCGAGGCCACCTTCCGTGGCGAGTCGGGATGGGTGGTCAAGACCAGCAACGGTGCCCGCGACAAGTACTCGGTGGAGATGATCAATCGAGAGATTGCTGTGCTCAAGGATATGCAGGGAGTGCGCGGCTTTCCGGTGTTGCGGGCTGTGGTGCGAGACCAAGCTGTGGTGCAATTGGTGATTCAACGATTGCCACACACACTCGCCGACTTGAGCCACGTTGCACCTCTGCCCTTTGAAGATGTGTGTCGTATCGCGGTGCAGACCATCGATGCCTTGGAAGCGTTGCATGATAAAGGCTGGATACACCGCGACATCAAGCCCGACAACACCATGTTCGACGATCGCACGGGCACCGTCTACCTCATCGACTTTGGACTGGCTAAACGGTGTGTCGACGAAAAGGGGGTGCACATTCCCGACCTCAAGACCAGCAAGATTACCGGCACACCTCGGTATTGCAGCGTCCCCGTGCACCAGGGCCACACCGCGTCACGTCGCGACGACCTCGAATCGCTGATCTACTCGTTGCAGTACGTGCTGGACGGCCACTTGCCATGGAGCGGAGCCAAACTGAAGCGCGACAACAATTACGTCGCCCACCTGCGCAAGAAGGTGGAGGTCGGCAGCCGCATCTTTGCGGGTCCTTTGCTCTGTGCTTATAACCACGTGCAGAGTCTGCAGTTTGATCAGCGGCCCGACTACGCCTTGTTACGCGACGCCTTTCTGCGCGAGATCCCCGGCTCCAGTCGCACCAAGCTGACCCAGTTTCGGTACCTGTCACGCGAGCTGGAGATCGGACGCCCCACCCGTCGTCGTCTCGATGACATCAAGGCCATTGCTCAGGTAGCGATTCGCGGCCTGCGCTCCAAGCCCAAGCTCAGAGCCCGAATCCTGGACCGTCTGCCGCCCGAAGACCGACTCAACTGGGCTTTGCTGGCACACAATGACACCTCGGCTTCGGTGTCGTTGGGCAGCTCGGTGAAAGACGACGACAGCGCCGCGAAGAAGCCCGAGGCCAAGAAAGCCGATACTTACACCGTGGGTGTGCAGAACCTCTTGTGCGACACGACGGTACCCTTCCGACTCAAGGTACTCGCGCCCCCCAGCGAAACCAAGTACGCGTTTACCAACTCGTCGCGGATCTTGTGGTGTCGCACGGGCCAAACCAATGACCTGGTGTCGTTGTGTGCCGTCAACGTGCTCACCGGAAGCCATCGCTACTACCGCTTGAATCCCAATGGCCCGATTGCCAAGATTCCGTGGCGATCTGTCTTTGTGTCGTGGTCCGGGTGTTTGGTGCGATACTCGGACCGCGAGATTGACTTGGTCACGTTCGACCCGATGCCTCTTTCCGTGGAGGTTGGGACAGAGGCGGTGGTCAATTCTTCGGGCACATGCCAAGTGAATCGCATCGGTGCCGACCATCCGATCAAAACACCGTGGCTGATGACCGCTGACGGTACATCGATTCTGGTGCTGCACATGCCCACCGACGACACTTGGGACGGTTTGTGGCAAATCTTTGTCATATCAGAGCCGTCGCCGCAGAGCAACGCAACGCTACGACTGCAACAAGAGTTCACGGCCAAGTACCTCGACGATCCTCTTGGTGCCATCTTTTCGCATGTTACGCGCACCATTGCAGTGTGGTTCTCCGACCACGTGATTTTCCACCAACTCCTCGCTGATTCCAAGGACGAGCCCGCTAGCAGAGTCGTGTCTTTCGCTGGCTGTCGTCGTGCGTTTGTCTATGGTCTGTATTGGATCCTCTTCAACGACACGGAGATTGTGTTTGTGGACGCCAAGTCGCTGGTACTGCATCCCCGTCGCATCGTCTTCTCTGACCGGATTCATGATCTGAGTGTCAGCAACGAGTTGGTGTTGGTGGGCCACGACTCGACTGCCCGTATCACGCACGGCGAGGACATGATTCGGACACCTACGCAGCAAGTCCAGTTGTGGGGAAACTGCAACCGGCTCGTCATCAGCGCGCCCCGGTGTCTACTCGTCGGGCACCGTCACCTGGACTCGTCGGTGCGCACAACCGTGTCTTCCTTGATCATTGACACGTCTACTCTCGCTACGAATACTCCTGCTTCATCGTCTTTGTCTTCGTCTGCTAAGCGTCGGCTGGACTTGGAAGAAGCGTCCTTGTCTTCGGAGGTAGCAACAACGGAGAAGCATCTTCGTGCAGAGTAGTGCATTTTACTCGATCAATCAATACACAGCATGTTCAATGACGCAGACCATACACGGTACGGCCTTGTCCGCGCAACGCCAGCTCAATGTCGCTGGTTTTGACGGTCGCTCGTTGGTCGCTCGAAGCCAGCAAGATGGCCTCGCGCAGCGTCTCGCTGATGTGGGGCTCCACCAGCTTGCGGATCTGGTCATACGCCTTCCCGCTGATCTGCAACACCGACTGGCTGCGCAGGGCCAAGCGACGGATGGCCGCGTCGGAGATACCCTCCACCTTGCTCTTCTTCTTCATGTCCTTGCCGTGGCGCTTGGCCACACGTTCTCCCGAACTCGCCTTCTCTGCTTCACGTGCCATTTCCGCCTCTCCTCGTTCTTTGAAATATGATCCGCATCTGACTCCCACGTTCCTCGCCACGAACCATTTCTGGCGAGACTCGCAGATGGAACACTTACCCTGATTATGGTTGGCGTCGTAAACCCCCAGTCAGATTACCTGGATTATCCGTGAAAATGCTGCACACTCGATAAAATTTGCCCCAAAACCTGAAAGGATAGTTAAAATATACATAATTCCGTTCGAATTTTTACCTCCATACCTTTCGTCTCAGAACTTGTTTGAAGTCGGACCATCATCGGCGGACCGACTGAAAAATTTTTCATCGGTGGTGCATCGGCCGACCCATCGTCGGCGGACCGGCTGAAAAATTTTTCATCGGTGGTGCATCGGCCGACCCATCGTCGGTGGAGCCTTCGTCGGTGGACCGGCTGAAAAATTTTTCATCGGTGGTGCATCGGCCGACCCATCGTCGGTGGACCATCGTCGGCGGACCGACCTAAAAAATTTTTCATTGGTGGTGCATCGGCCGACCCATCGTCGGCGGACCGACTGAAATTTTTTTTCATCGGCGGATCGGAGGTGGACCATCATCGGCGGACCGACTGAAAAATTTTTCATCGGTGGTGCACCGGCCGACCCATCGTCGGTGGACCATCATCGGCGGACCGACTGAAAAATTTTTCATCGGTGGTGCATCGGCCGACTTCAAACAAGTTCTGAAGCGAAAGGTATGGAGGTAAAAATTCGAACGGAATTATGTATATTTTAACTATCCTTTCAGGTTTTGGGGCATTTTTTATCGAGTGTGCAGCATTTTCACGGATAATCCAGGTAATCTGACTGAGAGGGTTTACGACACCAACCGTTGATAAAATGACAAGTGACTTTACTACGAATGTTACACTGAACCGAGCCGTTTGTAGTCGGAGCGACAGCATTTGCAGTATTGCGAGGCGGTGGTGACGAGAAAGCGTATGAGAGTGGCGACGAGAGTGGCGATGAGGGGGTAGTAGGTGGTGTGGGCTTGCCAATACGCGTAGTCGACGGACATGACCATCAGTGACAAGGCGACCGTGAAGCCGATGGTGACGTGTTCTTGGAGCTCAAAGATGATATCGCCGATGCATTGCATGGCGGCCAATGACAAGAGGCCACTGATGACCAGCGACCCAGCCAGCGTACCGAAGAATCGGAGGTAGAAACAAGTCTTGACGCGGTACTCGTCTTCGGTGGCCGAGTCCTCGGAACACGGGAAGGTGGTGCGCACGTAGTACGTAATCACTAAGCCTAGAGCCACCGCCGACCACCATGTACGGGGCAAGCACCGACAGCAACATCCCAGGCATTTGGTTTCGCTCCACAGCGTCGCCAAGGCCATGATCGTGGATATGGCAAAGGAGATGAGCAAAGGGACCCAGAACAAGCGGTTGCCATCGACGAGTTGCGGCAAATCGGTAATGTGTTTGTCCAAGTCGTAGACGAAGGAACTGATGACCATGTAGAAGCAAAAGGTGAGACAGAGCCAAAAGAGGAACTGAGTGGCCACGAGTCCCCATCCCATGTTGGTGTTGACGACAAGGCCGCAGACGACTTGATCCTTCTTGATCGGCGGTAAGATCAGAAACGCTAGCATGCCGATGGCGAACCACAGCAAGAAGAACCAAAACTCGGCTTCGGTGTGCCTCATTCAATGGAAAGAAAAAGGGGGTGTGTGTATTGTTTGCGGTAAAGACAACGACTTGACATATTCACTGCGTTGCTTGTCGTCTTCTTATTCGATCACAGAGACCACGTCGGCGATGCGTCCGAGATCGAACTTGAGACGCTCGAGCTCAGGGAGCGGGCCGATGTACCAGATTTCGGCAAAGAGCGACGAGTTGAGGAGACGATTGATCTTGGGACCGATGAGGTTGGGTTCCTTGAACACGCCGATGGAGCTGATTCGACGAACGCCGGGGTGGTACTGCAGCTCCACCACGTAGACTTGATCCTTGACATGGTTGGGGTGCGAAGAGACGAACTCGTAGGCGTAGGAGGTGCGTGCTTCGAACAGCGGGAGACGATTGTCGCCGACCTTGAGCACGTCCCATTCGCACTCGGCATTGACGAGCTTGGAGATGAACGACTGCACGTTCATGTTGACGATGTTCAGCAACGACGTCTTGAGGAGATTGGCGGGTCGCAACTTCAAGACCTTGGGGCCCAATTCGATACCAGTCGTAGCGGTGCGATTCGTCGGATCAGGCATCATCTTGCTGAACAGAGGACGCACCCGTTGCATTTGGTCGGCGGCAGCGATCCAATCGTACTCGCCAATCTGCTTCTCGTCGCCGGACTTGACGAGATCACGGGTAACCTTCATCAGTTGCGCGTACTCTTCGTGCTTGGCGTTGGCTTGCAACATCCCCGTGGGCATGACCATCGACACGGTGATTCCGTCTTCGTCGTCATCGTCGTCGTCCTTGTGCACAGGTTTGGCATCGACAGGGGCCTTGGTCGCGGTCTTGGACACTGCCAACAAGGCCTTTTCCTTGCCACCCGTGCTCGGTTCTTTCTTCGTCTTTTTCTTCTTCTTGGGTTCTTCTTCTTCGTCAGGGTCATTCTCGGCGTCTTGATGCTTTTTCTTGTTGGTCTTTTTCTTCTTCTTCTTCTTCTTTTGATCCACTGCCTTGTCATCGGCGGAATCCTCGTCTTCCGAGGAAGAAGATGGCGCAGGAGACGCTTTGCGACGAGGCTTCTTCTCGGGCTTCTTCTGTTCTTCTTCTTCTTCTTTGGTCGTCGCTGCTTCTTCAGTCACCGGCATTGCCTTGGGTTCGTCGACTTTGCGCTTGACTTGCTTCGTGTCGGGTTCCGCGGGTTTGCGTGGCGGTTTGTTTCCGTCCTTGCATTGGAGATACTCGTCGAGCTTGGGTTTGATGGGATCCATGACGCCTGCGGGACACATGCGGAGAAGCTGGTCCGGGGTGACGTGGCGCAGCATGCGAAGACAGAACAGAAACAAAAAGGCCTTTTGGAACGTAAAGACCGTGCATTCGTTGGTCAGTCCGTCGATAAACGGCTCGCTGCCCATGATTTCCATCACCTTGAACTTTTTCAGTTGGGCGCGATACTTGTCCAGGAGCTTGGCGTGGTGAACCGTCCATTGCGGCACCAATCCCACGTTGTTGATCAGCACCGTGAGGAGGTTAAAGACGTACGGCTTGAGGATCGTTTCGTTGGTGGCAGCGAGGGCGGGAGTCAATCGTCGCGATTCGAGCGGGAGTCGGGCATACACCACGTCGAACCAGTCGTAGGGTTTGGCCAGGAAGAAACTGCCCAGCGAGCGCGAGAGACTGGACGCGCGACCCAGCACCCACCACGACACTGCGGTGATAATGTCCTCGACGCTCTTGCCGCGCTCGACGGCCAGCGCCTTGAGCGCATTGAGGTCTTGCCCGGTGGCTGTTCGCAATCTGTCGCGCTGCTTGGCCACCGCGAGCTTGACCGACTCGGCCGAAGTCCACATTTCTTCGTCGCCATGGCCATTGGGCTTTCCTTCGTCGTTGTCGGAGTCACCGTCATTTTCATCGCGGTTAGAGTCATTGTCTTTGGCTTTGACCTTTTCCTCGGTAACAGGTGCTGCAGCGGACGTGATCTTGCGCTTGGTGGATGCAGCCGATGCAACGACAGGCGTGGGTTTGGGATTCTTGTCGTGGCAAAAGACGAACATGACCAACGCGTACTTGTTGGCCACCGATCTTCGTCTCGCATCGCCATCGTCAAGCCAAGGGGAGGCAAACGCGGCGTTTACGCGCAAGGACAGCTGCGACGGAGCGGTGCATCGGACAGCCCGGAACTTGCCTGGATCGACCTTTTCGAACTGGCCGGAAAAGACATTGGGCGGGTCGCCGTAGAACCACACGCAGCCCACCTGTGCGTCGGGTCCGAGATTGGCCACCACGAAGCGACTGTTGGCCTTGATGATGTCTTGGACAGAAATGTCCAATTGCATGGAGTTGGGCGAGAGACGCGCAATGTGGATCTCCTTGGGCGTACACGTTTGCCCCACGATGCGCAGCTGCGTCGAGGCCAGCACCACGCCCAGCCGATCCAGTGCATCGCTGGTTTTGGGGTCGAGAGCAGCGGGCACCGAGGCCTGGTACGATCGCACTTGAGGAATATCGTTTCGCAGCTTCTCCATGTCCAAGCACTGGATCGCTTGCGCTACCAATGTCTCGTCGAGCTTATCACTGCTCGTGGCGGTGACGGCAGGAACGCCATTGATTTCGGGTTCAGCGACTATCGACTGCATCTTTGAAATGTGTGTCTTGTTTTTGCTCGAAAATGCCAATGAATTTTGAAGCGTCGACAGATTTGGTTTCGGCCGTGTATTCACTCACTCATAAAAAAAATCTCACCTCGCATGCAACGCGAAGAGAAGTTTACGTGGACTGAGCAATTGCACAAGGCCCAGCTCGACGAATCGAGTCGACGCAAGGACTCATGGATAGACTTGGTGAATGAACTGGTGCGCCACGAACCATCCATCGAGAGATTCATTTCGTTCCGGTGCGATCGCGACTTGGGTGTACTGATGACCGTTGATGGTCTCAAGGTGCACCTGCTGGCCAAAGGGATGTACTCACGCAGCGAACGGGCGTTCGTTGACGATCTCGAGCTCACGGCAAGAGGCATCCGCGGCTACTACAACAGAAACCGATGGCGCGAGATCGTATCGCGAGTCGAGAAAGAAGTCGACGTTGCTGGAGTCAAGGGCGCCACGTCGCTGATCTGCGGACAATGCGAACGATCCTTGTTGAAATTTCCCCCGGAAGTCGTCATTGACGAGACATCAGTGCGTCTGCAATGGAAAGACATTGCGATGTGTATCATCGACGAGTGTGACGGCATTGTTGTTGAATGGTGCAATCCTACCGTCGTCTGGCGCGGATCGGTGAGCGACGTCAAACCTGCAGCAGAGAGACTCGCAAAGAAAGTACCACTGTATTCGAGTCATTTGGCAGCATGATTAAGGGAACAATCGAGTCAATAAAGCGTCGTATTCTTCGGCCCTCGAGTTGCGCAGAATCACTTGACACTTGAGCTTCGCAACATCATCAACGGCGGCGTTGTTGCGTTTCAGCAACGCATTGAGGTGCACGGTGAGACACTCGGCAGAGGATCGGTCCATCATGTCGTCGGCAGAGGTGCGATCCTCGTACAACTCGTCGCCCTCGATGCCTTTCCACAAGTCGTTATGGTCGCATTCGTTGCGAGTCACCGGCACATCACTCGTTGAGCAGTAGGGACACTGCAATTCGCCGCGACAAGCAGCGTCGAAGCACGTGGCAAAGATGTCGAGCGGACAATCCGAGTCGACGAGAAGGCCCAGGACCGGGGCACGGGGCAGCATCAAGTCGACCAGGTAGCGCACCTTGTCCCACTCGCCGGCCTTGATCGCTGGGGCATACACTTCGCTGGTGAGACGATCGTTGTTGTTGCGCAGCCAGAAGCAAATGGCGTTGGCGTACACCCACGGATACTCCTTTTGCAGCTCTTCAACTGACGCCTTCCTGTTCACCGTGTCGCAGAACTGATCCATGTCATCGTCGTCGACGCCAGGATACATGCCCGGATCTTCGAGTCGTCCGTATGTGCTCTTCTTCTGCTCGCTCTTGCGCAGACTCTCTTCGTCGTCGTCATCGTCATCGTCATTGCCACGCACAACGAGTTCAACGGGCGGTTTCTCTGAAGACGAAGACATGTTTCGACGAACTAAGATTTTGGATTATGACCGTAGTATGGTGTATTACACGCTAGCCCATGTCTGGTGCTCCATATTCCACGAATGTGCAAAGCAATTGGGTGGAATCGGAGACACGGTGCTGTTAAACAAGAAGAAGGTCTGAATGCACTTGGACGTGTGCGAGTCCAGATCGAAACACAGGCTGCGATGGGTGCAGAGTCGCACGTACTTGCTAATGGCCAACGTCACCTTGCCGCCGCAGACTTGAGATTCGACGGTGTCCAGCACGTTGCTGTAGGTCACGATGCGCGGGTTGCGGTACTCGTTGCCGTTGGGGGCGCAAAAGAGCAGTTCGCCGTCGTGGTCCACCAGAAAGTCGCCACATGCCGTGCGATGATGATGGTCGGGGGTGCATTCCACCAAGGGAGTGCGTGGCCAGAACCACCACGAGACCAAGAGCACCACGATCATGACTTTGGTGATGAGTGTCCATCGCGAGTAGTCTTCGCCGTACAGGATCCAAAAGCACATGTCGATGGGTTGTTCGGGCACATTGCGAGTGGGGATCTCGTCGCCAAACCACACATTCCACGCAGTGCGACATCGTGCAATCAACGTCCTCATGTTTTACTCCTCGACGACGAAACAAAGCAAATGAATGAATTATGAAGTGCTGCCCCAGATCGAGCCGCGGACTGCAAACATGGGGATGCGGGGCTTGGATTCGAGCATGTTGGTGTAGTTGACGTGGGAAAAGGCATCGGCGCCCATGTCCACCCACTCGTCGGAGTTCCTGGGGTAACCCTTTTTCAGCATCTTGGTGGGCATGCCGTCAAACTCGACGATGCGATCGACGCGGTCAAAGGCTCCGTAGGTAATTTCGTCAGACGCCAACGCGTTGCCTACTTTGTACGTGGCAACGGGCACGTCCATTATGCCTGCATACGCGGGTTCAATGGGGCCGCGCCGACGAGTGCAGTACGGTTGCAGTCGAAGCATGTATTTGCCGCCCAGCATAGCCTTGACCTCCAAGTGGAACCAGGCACACATCCCAGGCTCGATTTGGGGAGCCCAGTGATTGATCACGTTGAACGCGTTGCGACTCACGCAGATGGTGGCCATGGACGACTCCTTTTCAAAGGCGGTGAGTGTCCCGAGGTACTTGAGGCTGAGGCCGTACTCCCACGCCTGCAGGAGCGAGTCAAAGCGGTGATTTGGCTGCGCGAAATGGGCATTCCAGGCAAACACGCCGCGGGCCTCCATGATGGGCAGAAACGGATCGCTTCGCTCCGCATTGACCGGCGATTTGCCGCTGAGGGTTTGAATGCTGTCGCGTCCAAAGATGAACTCGCCTTGAGGCGGCGCGGCGTCGTAAAACGGCGTCTTGGTATCAGAGCCTTGGGTCACGTCATAGTGGAAATGCACTTGCTTGTTGATGTTGTGGCCCTGGCTGCTTTGCACGGACACGGGGAGCGACTTGCCGACTCCTTGTGCTAGATTGGGTAACGACTCGTTGAAGACGGGCGATACGCCTTGTCCGAGGATGGACGAATCGGGGGTTGTTCCGGCGACCAACGAGTACAGAGACATTTGACGATGAAGAAGACGCAGAGGAATAGGTTTATAGAGACAAGAGTACACTTGAATTATGAGTGGACATACACATCTCGACTAAACTTGGAACGAATGCATTGCTGTCCGATGCGCGTGATGAAGAAGCCCGCGGCGAAGAGGATGGCGACGAGTTTGCCCAGCCACGTCACGGAGAGTCGGACCCACACGATGAGCACTGCGACGATGATCACGTCAAGGAGGTACTGCGCCAGGCGGCCCCTGCTCCACGACGTCATTGTCTTCTTTGAGTTGTGACGCGAGGTATTGACGCATTCGCACGATCAATGCGGCGTCGACACACCAACCGGGGAATCTTGACGCAAGGAATAAGCCCGGTAGCAAGACTTTGGATTCAAGCGTAGAACAGATCCATATGGCCATGCACATCAAGTGAAGCCATTGGAAGAATGTAAAGTAGAGCCACGAGTGTCTGGCATGTTGTCGGTCTTGATCGGGGGCAGCGTACACGGCCAAGGACACCGAATCCACGACCGATTGCATCGCCAACGTTATCAGTGCTGCGATGCACTCAAGCGAGAAAAACTTGTCGGTGAGAGCCATGGACGTGACGCATCCCACGGCTATACACGTGAACCCTCGCGACAAGAGCGTCATCGAGTCAAAGTGATGTGGCGCGAACAAGAGCGTAGGACACCTTTCCACCGTCACTGCGTCGGTATGCAACGCCCGTGCCCATGGATACAACTGCGATGTAAAGGGCAGTATCGACAAGACGCTGACTTCGCATCGTTCAGAATTGCAGACGTCGCAAATGCCGTTTTTACCGGGCGCCGACAATTGCTTGAAATGGCACGCAGCACACCGATCCAGTGTTTTGCAGTTGCATACAGGCAATCGAGGCGGCCATCGGAATTGCGAGGTGGCGCATATATCGCAAGTATACATCATCGTTGCCATTGTTTATTTCTTGTTGGTTGTTGATGCAGCGGTGGGTTTGGCTTCGAATCGGACTTCAAACTGTCGAATGACTTTACGCCACTCGTCCTTTTTGGATTCTGTCAGTTTGGTATCGGGGTCCACTTCAAAGTAATCGTTCACAGCAAACAGTATACAATGCAAAGTATAACCCAACGAATTGTCGGCTTCCGCCAAGGCGAGAAAGGACGACAAATCATCGGCCTGGTATAGCCATGCAAGCCGGAACTTGGCCACGTTCTGTTTCCACCGAAACAATGAATGCGGCTCGATGGTTGCCAAGTACGCACACCTATCCTTGTTGGTATAGTTCCTAAGGTCGTTCAGTGCCTTGGTGAACGCTTGCAAGAACACCGGAGTCATGTTCAGTATGATTTGCAGAAACTCGGGGATGCGTGTCTCGCTCTCAGCTTCGGCCTTGAGTTCATTGAGAAACGAAACGTCGTCTGTTGACGTTGACTTTACTTCGCTACCGAGCAAAGTCGTCGAATCAGTTCCTCGCACAGAGGCCATTTCTGTTGCTGATTGAAAAATGAACACATCTTTTCTATTTCGTCGCTGCTACACTGTCTAGGGAACTCGGGCGAGCGCAACGCATCGTGGATCCACCGTTGCCTAAACGCCAAGGCTTGCCAGCTCATCCACTTGATCGCCATGGGTGTGGGGTCGGCGTGCGGCGCTGCGTCGCGAGGCCAAAACACTTGCAGTCGTAGAAAGTGGCGTAGTCGGGTCTTCCATGCATCCTCCACGAGACTCGACACGGTACTGGAATCATCCTTGTCGTTGCAGCAAGCCATCACGTCGTTGTTTAGTAAAGTCAATGAATCTGTGAATAATGGCAATGTCTAGTCTAGTTCCACGATAGGCATCTCGACGACTTGTTCCGATGAAGCAGCTTGTTTCGATGACGATGCTTGGTCTGATGAAGAAGGGGGAGTGGGAGGAGTGAGCCACGAGTCGAACATGTACGCATTCTGCTCGATGATCTTCTCCATTTCTTCGGGCGTCAATTCGCACTCTTTGCCATCAAGTCTCAGCAAACGCAGCACCTCGTCAATCGGCTTGGAGTCAAAGATGTTTTCCAGCGCCAAGACCCCAAAGTCGTGGCACGGTCCGCTGCGGCTGCAAAGGTACCGAGTCACACTCAGCAACTCCAGCAAGTGGTTGACGTCCTCGATCGTGTCGTTTCGAAACAGTTTGAGCTCGTACTCGGTGGCGTCAGGCACGTCCTTGAGACTGGCGGTGTGCAGCACTGCGTCCTTGAACGACGGGAACTTGCCACTGGTGGTCAAATAGTGGTCGTAGTATCGGTAGGCTTCTTCGGCGAGCTTGCCCGACCACGCCAGCGTCGGTGACAAGGCTTTGCTGTCCAGCCACGGGATACGGATCTCGTGGAAGAACGCCTTGGTGACGTCGTCGACACATGGCTGAAACGATCCGCCCAGGCCCGGGAAGTAGGCTTCAATCAACGACCGCTTGGCCACAAACATGTGTTCACGCGCCCCAGACGGTGTCACGAACCGAATCTCCACTAGCGTTGGGTTTCCCGCCGCAGCGCTGATCGTGGAAGACGAGGAGGAGGGATCGACGCCAGCAATCGCGTCTAGTCCTTGCGGCTCTTCGTTCAATGCCGATGAAGCAGTGTAGGTGACTCCCTCCATTTGAAGTGTGCGTTTTGAGTTTTGACTTTTTTATCATTCATCAAAAGCAACGTTCAAGACAGAAATGGCGTTTGCGACTCGCTTGAATAGAAATGACGTTGAGTTGCGTTAATGAGGATTGAGGATGGGCAAGTAGTCTTTTGCCAAGTAGTTGAGGATCGGCTGTTCGTCGATAAAGGCCTTGAGATCCCACGGCACGATAGTGTGCAATAAAACTTTGGGACCCCCTTGTTTCTGCACATACGCAATGTTCCACCACATAAAGTCGGATCGAGCAGTCCCTTTGCGAAAGCCCACTGAGTAGAGCCAGTCGGCGACGGTGGTGTTGAACGCCCCGTTTCCGCCGTTCACGCAGAACAAGATCGTGCCGTGAGTGTTGAAGGACACACTGGTGATGGGCGCTGAGCAGTCCTTGCCGTCCACGTTGACGATGAGCGTGGTGCCCACGAACTCGTTCACCAGTTTGGCCAGCAAGCGTTCGGCGTACTTGGCACGAACCGTGTTGATGCTGACCGCCTTGCGTTTCTTGGAAGGCTCTTCGGCTCGGTGTGGTGGCGCAAGGATGGTGGCGTGAATGGGCTCCGGCACTCGAATGTTGCTTGCTTCGTGGTGAGATGGCGACGACTGTGGCGACGAAAAAGCATCTTGTCGAAACACAATCGCTGCATTGTCATCGTCGATACCCACGATAAACTGCGGCCGACTCGAATCCAGCGCGTCTCCCAGTGGCGCAAACTTGCGTTCTTGCGCAACGATCACCTCGAATCGGCCTTGGTAGACGATCATCGCGCACGTGTCTGGGTCTAGCATCACAATCTCGTGTTTCTTGGCGGCTAGCACAGTAGGCGACGGGGCAACACCGACGCTGGAAGAGCAGTGAATCACTTGACACTTGTTTGCTAAAGCCATTTCTATGAGTTTTTTTGTGTTTACTCATCGTTTCTTTGTTCATTGATCAAAAAGCAACGTTCAAGACAGAAATGGCTTTGGCGATGAGGATTTGCCTTGGCCAAAACTCACCGAAATCGAGTCAAAGTGAAAATGTCGAAACTCATTGCCAAGAGTAAAGCCGTCGTCAACCAAGCGTCGGTTATGCAAGAGCGTATAGGACTGCCCGAATACTTTCCCATTACCCGCGAATCGGTGCAGGAGCATCGCAAGAAACTCAAGTTCTTGACCTTGGCCCAGCAAGAAGTCTTTGGCGAACTCGTCGACGTGTTGGCAGCGTCGTCGTTGACCTCGGCCATTGAGGCGTCGATGGCAGCCAAGTCTTCGAGTGACTTCAAGACTGAACTAGTGCTCAGGCAGAAACACGTGACGCTGATGAACGAAATACGCATGAACCCCTGGAACTTTTACTCGTTTCTGGTCACCATGCGGCACTTGGCGTCCTTGTGTCCTCCGCAACGAGACTGGAGTGCATGGACTACCAAAGAGGCGTTGGCCTATGCAGCGTTGTGGGGTGTGGCTTTGCCTTGCGAATACCCGTTAGTATCAATGTCTGCGCACGGTGATGCCCGCGACTTGGTCAACACGCGGATCGCTGCCCGAGTCCTTGAAACATTGGACGCAGCAACGAATCAGTGTTCTGAGATCTATGCATTGGGCCGAACATCGTTGCAGCAGACCCTCGACGACAAGTATAGTCGATGGAAACCCCGTAGCAACGAGCCGTGGGCGTACATCACCCCCGTGGAGAATGCAGTGACGCTAATCTCCAAGCGAAGGGCCTCGCCGTGTTTCGAGCTCAAGTCGTCAGAAGAACTGGAAGACGACTGGCCTTTGCACACGCCCCTCGTTGCCGTGCAAAAGGCAGACATCATCTACACCGTAATCGATGTCTTGACGCAGCGAATCAGCCACGAGACGCAGCAGCTCGTCCCCACCCAGCTCTTCAAGAACAAGTATGGCAGCGAGCCCCGATTGCTGCGATTCTTTACACGCGTGTCTTCGTCGATTCTCAGCATCGAATCCAAAGCGTCGAATGCAGCAAAGCAGAACCGCACCTTGGCCAGCATTGAAAGTGATCCTTTGCTGCGACCCTGCGTCAAGGCTGCGCTGGCCAAGTTTCGCGCCGATGGGGCATTGAACCATGACCATGGATTCTTCTTGCGTCAATGTTTGTTTCAAATGGGCATCCATCCCTCGGAACTCGTCAAGTTGCTCGAAACGCATTACCGAAAGCCCACGCCGCGCAATCATGTGGCCGACGTCGAAGACCTGATGAAGAAACAGGGCGCGCACTATTGCTACAGTTGCTTCACCGCCAACAAACGCGGATGGTGTCCTCTCGCCGGCGACAAGTCTGCCTGCAAGTCGCACACACATTCCAAAGACATTCCCGATTCCGTTCGCGCGTCGATCCAACGATGGGGTCCAGTCATCGTAATAGCTTTGCCCGAGGCGCCGACTCCCACCGCGTCGTCTCGCTAATGTTTCGCTCAATGCTCCTCGTGACTTTGCTCGTGTACGCGTATCGACTCTATTACACGTTTATTGAGCCGCCTTCGTTTGAACTCTTGTACGACTGCATTCCGTCCATGTCCCCGTCGTGGATGCGCAGTCTTTGCTTCGACCACACTTGGTTGCCCCTCAATACGGTTCTGCTGGGTCTGCTGGCGGTGATGTGGGTGGGGATGCTGGCGGTGCTCGTGAGCGCTCAGTAAAAAACGACGATATGGGTTTGGTCAGCACGAACGACACGCTCAGCTTCAGGCCGTTGTCGCGAAGCGTCTTCTCCGCCGAACCCAGCGCCGCCGTCACAAACGCCTGCTTGAACGGATCGGCCCATCCGCTCGTCGTGACAAAGTAGTGGCTCTTGCGATTCTGGCGCACAAACGTGAGACTCACGGACACGTGGTAGTGCCCGTCCAGCACCACCGTCACCGACGAGTCCAGCGCCGCCACCACCGTACGGCGAGCCTCGTCCAACCATCCCTGGCGCAGCGGTGTCTTGGGGTCGTCCGGCACAAACTCCAGGCTCAGCACGGCCGTCACCGGGTACGGGCCCAGACGACACATGGCGATCCGCTGCGTCACCCACTCCATGTGGCGAGACGGCGACCACACCTTCTTCTTCTCCGTCTTGGCTTCACTGAAACGACTCGGACCCAGCTCCAACGGCGGCGGCATCGCATCGACGATCACGCCCTCTTCTTCTTCTCCTTCTCCGTGGTCGGCACCACGTCTCTTGTTTTGAACTGATGATGGTTTAGGGCAACTCATTGGCACTCAACTTGAGAACTGAGACGCCGCAATCCATCGTCCCCGCCCGTCCTTCGTCGCCATTTCTGTCTTGGGCCGTCGACGGTTGGTGTCGTAAACCCCTCCAGTCAGATTACCTGGATTATCCGTGAAAATGCTGCACACTCGATAAAAAATGCCCCAAAACCTGAAAGGATAGTTAAAATATACATAATTCCGTTCGAATTTTTACCTCCATACCTTTCGTC
>JACCDG010135874.1_pt1 | contig 36327 bp, 53 predicted proteins | sample 7442471 | NCBI WGS metagenome assembly JACCDG01 (sample SAMN15323444, study PRJNA562643) | freshwater metagenome | isolation source: river surface water | place: USA:Blue River Watershed | collected 2017-08-17 | reverse complement strand
TTCAAAATGTAAATGCTTCTGGATACATCTATTTAGGTGTAGATGAAACTGTCTCCAGCACAAATTACGGCTTTAGGATTCTGCCAAACCATTCCATTTCTTTTGAGCTTCCAGGCAAAGATGCACTATTTGCTATTGCTAGCACTACTGGAATGAGTTTGGCAGTTATTAAAACTAATCTTGAAAAAGGTTCATAATGGCTAGATTTACACACCCTGCTTTTGGTGATACTGAAGGTCTGACCACCATTATTCATCAATATAGTCCAACATGGTCTGGAACTGGATTAACATTTACTGGAACTCCAGCAACTGGATCTTATATTAAAATTGGTAATTTAGTTCAAGTACAAATAGATGTAGCTTTTACAACAGTAACTAATTTTGGCACTGGTCAATATTCTTTAACTATTCCATTTGCGTCAAAGTATCACACAGACGTTTATGGTGGATCTATCCATGACATTACAAACCAAGGCATTGATCACTATAGCATTAAAGGACATTTAACTCCAGGCAGTGTGACCATGACCATTTGGGATATGGCAAGTGCTTCGCAAGATGAACCAATGGACTTTAACTCACCATTTAACTTAGCACAAGCAGACAGATTTCACATGTCATTTTCGTATATTTGCGAATAAAAATATATCTGTTATAATAGATAATAAGTGGTAGAGGCATGAACGGCTATTGTCATTGCGATAACAGGTCGTAACTCTCTACCACTTTTTATTAAGAAAGTTTTGATAGTTAATGATTACCTATATTGGGCTAGATGGTGAAATGTCTGGCAACGATATTGATGCTGGCCACAAGCTAATTCAAATTGGTATGGCTAAATATATTGATGGATATATGGCATCAATTGGCACCCTGCTAAATCCAGGGGTAATGGAATGGTCCCAGCAAGCTGAAGAAGTTCATCAGTTTTCTCGTGAGTACATTGAGCAAAATGGAGAAGATCCAGCCATGGTTGACCCAATGCTTGCTGATTGGGCAAACCCAACTAAACAGCGTAGAGACTTTGTAATGGTTGGTTTTAATGTTGGCTCTTTTGATAGAGCTTTCGTGAAACAATCACTACCAATACTATTTGGTAGATTTTCTAGAAGAAGCGTAGACCTCAACTCAGTTATTTTTGCCATGTCCGAAACGAATAGCCAATTCGAAAGAATCAAGGCTAGTTCCAAAGAGTATGCTTTTGAAAAAATGCATGGCATGTTTGAGGGCTTCAAAGATCGTCAGCACGACGCTGAATATGATGCTGTAATGTCTCTATATTGTTTTGAATATCTGGTAAATGTTATCAAAAAGTAATATGGGACTTGCGTTCAAATTAAACAAATCCGTATAATAGATACACTAACTTAAAAGGAGATTAAATGACAACGGTTTATACTAAGCCATCTTGTGTCCAGTGTGACATGACTAAAAGATATATGGACAAGATTGGGGTAGAGTATCAAACAGTTGATATTACTCAAGATAAAGATGCATTGGATCTTATTTTAAGCATGGGTTTTCAGGCTGCACCAGTTGTTATTTCTTCCGTTGGAAACTGGGCAGGGTTCCAGCCAGATAAAATTAATCTACTAGCTGCTTGATTTTTTAGCTGCTTTAGGGTAAAATTAGTTGTATGAGTTTACCAGATATTGATTATGAATTGAGTCGTGTGGGACAATTTGAATATGGAGTAGCATTATCCACTGCTAGTACACCAAAAGATATGGAGTTCGTAGCAAATGCATATCGTGCTGGCGAACAAAAAGAACGACAAAGAATTTACAAGAAGTTACAAACACTAACAAATAATGGTGGGTATATATCTATACCACTATTTCAACTGAAAGAGATTATTGACAATGATTAAACCACTTTATGATAAGGTTGTTGTAGAGGTAGTTAGAGAAGCTGAAAAAACCACTGCCTCTGGTTTTATTATTCCAGGACTTGCTGACGAAAAGTCAAATGAAGCCATCGTGATTGCTGTTGGTCCAGGATTAGATCTTGAGAATGGGTCCAAGATGGTTCCTGATGTAACGCCTGGCGACAAGGTGGTTTTTGCTAAGTATCAGGGTCATGAGTTTAAGGAAGCTGGCAAAGAGTATTTGATTCTTGCATACCGTGATATTTTGGCAGTAATTGGTGATAATCATGAGTAAGGATCTTTCTGCATTTAGAGGATTGTCTTCGCCATACTATGTGGAAGCCCTAGAGGTTCTTATTAAAAAGCAGGCAGACTATGGTCCTAAAAACATAGCACTTGCTCCTGGTGGTCCGCTAAATGGATTGCGTGTTAGAATGCATGATAAGATGTCTCGTATTAATCACTTGATTGATAATGGAGCTACACCAGAAAACGAAAGTCTGAGAGATAGCTTTTTAGATATGCTTAACTATAGTGCTATTGCTATGATGGTTCTAGATGGAGATTGGCCAACAGAATGACAATGATTATTAAAGAATTTCCAGAACCTATTAAAGTATTGGATGAGGGATATGTACGTTTGGTTGATACTCTTGGCGATGATTTATCTGTTGTTAATGCTGCACGTGTTTCGTATGATAAGGAGTCTAAGGAATTTGGACAAAGAGACGAGAAGCTTATTCAGTTCCTTATTCGTGAAGGCCATACGTCGCCATTCCGCCATGCAGCTCTTACATTCGAAATCTATGCCCCACTATTCGTTGCAAGACAATGGTGGAAATATGCAGTAGCATCTACACACGTTGATGATCAAAATGGCTGGAACGAATCATCAAGAAGATATATTACTGAAGATGAACAATTTTATATGCCATTGCCACATGAATGGCGTTCTAAGCCTGCTAATAGCAAGCAGGGGTCTGGAGAGCCAGTAGATGAACAAATTGGTGCTAAGCACTTCCACAGGCTTGCAGAGACCATTGTGCAGGGTGTAGAGGCATACCATGATGCATTGGATGATGGGGTAGCACCAGAGATTGCAAGACTATTCTTGCCTGCATATGCAATGTATGTTCGTTGGCGTTGGACCGTATCTCTACAAGGAATTATGACGTTCTTGGATCAGAGACTGGAGCATGACGCACAGTGGGAAATTCAACAGTATGCCTTTGCAGTTAAAGATTTATCTCATCAGGCATTTCCACAGACGTTTGCTGCACTGTCTGATAGGGTATAATTAACCCATGACTCCAAAGCTTGCTGTTACAGTACCTACTCGTGGTAGGCCAAAAAATCTAAAGCGTTTATCCAATGCACTTAAAAATACCTGCACAGTAGAATACAAGCTATTTGCAAGACTAGATGATGATGATAAAACAGAATATCCAGAGCTAGATAATGTAACATATATTCGTGGCCCTAGAATTTATTTTTCTGCATCATTAAACGAATTAGCAGAAATTGCAATGAATGAAGGCTTTACGCATATAGCAATTCTTGGTGATGATGTCTTGCCAGAAACTAGGGGTTGGGACCAACTGATGATTGATGCCGTTCCAGATCTTGGAGTTGCATATGGAAGTGATGGTCTAGAAAAATTACATGGGGTAGACTTGCCAACACATGTTGTTGTTCCTATGGAAATGTATAAACGTTTAGGATGGATTGGACTTCCGACATCAAGGCATTTGTTCTGTGACAATGTCTGGAGAGAACTTGGAAAGATTACTAAGTTTGTCTATCTTCCAGATGTTAAGCTAACACACCTGCACCGCTGGAATAAAACTGCACCAGACGATAGAACTTATAGAGAAGCAAACGATAAAGAAAAGCGTGAGCTTGATAGAATTGCTTTTGAAACCTGGCGTGATGGGGATGGACTGATACAAGCACGAAGGGCTTTGACTGGTCAATGAACATAGTTGCTTTATCCCATGGATATCCACCTATTTGGAACATGGGTGGTGAGGTTTCACTGCATAGAACCATGGTTGAACTACATGGAAATAAATTTGTGCTAACCTCTACTAGTGAGCCATACACCATTGATGGCGTTAGTGTAAAACAAATCAATACACCAGATGTTCTTGATATATATGCAGATCCCAGGCCAATAGCTAGTCAGCTAGGACAACTAAAAGCAAATATTGTTATTGGACAAAATGAACTATCTCTGCCTGCTGTTCTTGCTGCCCAACAGGTTGGTGCGATATCTGTTGTAAATGTTCATACCCCACCAAAGTATGGCAGAACTATTAATGAGGCTATGCGTTTTGCAGACTATGCAGTTTATAATACTAATGTTGCAGCAAGAGAATGGGGAGAGCCAGATGCTCCTGTTATCCATCCACCCATTAGCCCACTACCAGATTTTAAATTGACTGGTGGCAACGCATATACTTTACTATCTTCTCTTCTCAACAAGGGTGTAGAAGTAGTTCTTGAACTAGCCAGAAGATATCCAGACCAAAGATTTATTATTGTAAGGTCTCCAGCTGAGCCAACCCACGGACTAAAGGATATTGAGGCTAGAGTTGCTAAACTTCCCAATGTAGAACTTCGTCCAAGAGTTGCCCCAGAAGAAGTAATTAATTATTTAAAGGAAACTAGAATACTTTTAGTGCCATCAAGATACGAGACATATGGCATGTCAGCGATTGAAGCTGCTGGGTATGGAATCCCATGCGTCCATGTTGATACCCCACACGTTAGGGAAGGCATTGGAGAAGCTGCAGTATTAGTTCCACCACTAGATGTAGATGCAACAGATAGAGCAATTAAAACTATTGAAAAAGATTATGAATCGTATAGTGCAAACGCAAGATTAAGAGCTGAATGGCTACATCATCGTCAGGACGCTGAACTAGAAATGTTTGCAGACTTTATCAAAAATGCCAAAAAGCCACCCAGCACTCATAGGTATAAGGCTAAGCGATTAGCTGCTAAGAGACGGTTTAGGTAACTCAAACCTTGAGGGCATTGACAATAAATCTTTTAGCAAATGCTCATAAACCTCTTTAAATGAGTCATCGTGCGTTGATATAAAAGGATATTTGGGATTTTTGTAATCATAGCTTTTAAAAGAATAGATGCTGTTTGGATATACTTTAACATCTTTTATTTTTCTAATTTTGCTTTTGGGTGCAAACCTATTACCATAATTAGATCTCCACATTAATCCTTCATCAACTACCTGGGATAATTTCTTTTTGTTAACTGGCATAGGCACATGAATATCAAAATCTAGTGGCGAGGAAACATATTTACTGCAGTGATTATGTAGATGCACTAACTTTTTGGTATAAGAAGAATTTATGTTGTTTAATTTATCAGATAATATTCTATCCTTTAAAGTTCCAGATACATAAAATAAAAATTTATCCAAACGATCTAGGAAAAAGAAATCATCATTCATTACTATGACATCATCTGGAATGGCAGGATTATTAATAATCATTGATAAACTATTACGAACATTGGCAAAGCTATCATAGGTTTGTTTAATCTTAATAAAATTACCAACATACCAGTCTGGCTTACCGCCAATAACCCAGACATCAGCCTCTGGGTAAAACTTCTCAACTGATCGTAGGGAATACCTTAATTCTTCGTTATCCCCAGGTCTACAGGGGTATATAAATGTCAAATTGTTTATCAATAGATTCCTAACTAGCTGGTATAATTATATCAAATGGTGAAGTCTGCAAAGCACCGTAAGGCCTTGGCTACAGTTTTAGAGGAATTGCATCTCTATAAAGAAAAGCGTGGCTGTGCTGATTGTAGAAATCATTACCCACACTACGTCTTAGAATTTGACCACAAGCCAGAATTTCAAAAAATTGACGTTGTATACAGAGTATTGAGAAACTATGGTCCACAGGCTGCGTGGGCTGAGGTAGCAAAGTGCGATGTTGTATGTGCTAATTGTCACAAGATAAGGACTTATCAAAGAGAAAATGAATCAGAATGAAATAAGAGATCAGATCGCTGAAATTCTTTTTAAAATTGGTCAAGAACTGAAGGTTCATAAACTTGACGCTGATAATTTAATTGTAGAAATTGATTACAATAAATATATAGAAGATATTCTAAAGGTTATTGAAAAATAATAGGTTTATTTCCTATGGCTGAAAAATAGAATCTAGATCCTCTATGCTGGGAACTCCAGAATGGCCCCTATTAATTTCATTATTTATGATTCCAACAAATGATGGAATACTCATTATTTGCAAATCTGACCATTGATTAAATAACTCTTTATCGTCAATGTTGATTTGTGTATAGATAACGTCTGGATTCAGCTTTAGGTATTTTTCAACAATTGGCTTTGAAGCATAACATGGTTGACACCAATCTGCCATAAAGTGCAACATTTCTCGTTTCATTATTTTGAGCGTAGTGTTTTTAATTTATGTGCAACAATTACATCTGTTGGCTTGCCATCACGATATAGTCTAATAACTGCTGCTGGATCATCTGGTGTACCAGTTACTGTAACCTCTGTTCCAGGAACATTGTATCTTCCATCACGAATAATTCTAGTAATCTTGCCCTCTGCCCTACCGCCAGAAGAATTCCAAGATACCATAGAGCCCACTCCAATGGCCTTAAACAGCTCTGGAATGCCCCTAGAACGTGTCCAATCTTTTCCAAACTCAGCAAATAGTGCCTTATCTTTCATTCTATTGACAATGCCACGTGACCAGCTAAAGCCTGCGTCTCCACCCCAAGCATCCCACATAATACGACCATTAGACGGATTGCTAGTATTATAAAAGTCCTTGCCTTTTTTGTCTACTTCGTGGCGAGAAAAGAAAGAATACATACGTCTAACAACACTAAGAGACATTGACCTACCAGCAACAATATCAGTAGCACGACCCCAACCCACTGGAGTCCCTGCACCAGTTGCCTTTCCTTCTTCTTTCCATTTCAATGCACGTCTTGCTGCAGCCTTCATTCCAGATGTGGGGATAAATGCTTCTGCCTTGTAAAGCATCTCCATATCTTCAGAGTCCTCATCGTCTGACATCATGTGGCCATCTAGAGTTTCAAGCCTTTCAGCATCCCGATACATCATTCCAATACTATATGCCGTTGGCTTCCAAGATCCATTATCTTCTTCATAAAGGCGAACTGACATGGCAGGATTTTCTGGTGGCATAGATTCAAGTGCATAGTCGCTTCCAGGAGTTCCAAGCGTTCCACCCTCCCACATAATGTGCTCAACAACACCGTGAGCCATGCCCTCAGAGGTCATTCCCATTACGTAATCGCCTTCTTTAATTTCGTCCATGACCGTTCCTGTCGTCTTCCTTAGTCTTAGAGTCGTCACCATATTTATTGTCCATTGGCTCTGAACTAAAAAGTTCGCCCAAACGCTGTGGCTTTAGATTTCTAGAATTGGCAAAGAAAGATCTGTCAATTCCACTATCCTTATATCTATCCATTTCGCTGTCCATAGACTTTATGTTCCCTTCAGACTGATTTATTGCATAAATTTGATTTGCTGCCTGTTCTTTAGTATTGTGGCAACCCATTACGGTTCCATCATCTTTAACTGCAGGGTATCCAGAGCATCCATAAGATCCCTTTGCTCCAACATGATAAGGCATAGTTAATTATAGCATAATATAAAATCCCCACACAGAACCTATGGCGTTGCCCAGCTCGTAATGGTAACTAATCATCCTAAGATAACGGCAACCTTGCCCTGTGTGGGGACTATTTAATTATATCACTTATTCAATAGTGATCTTTTTGGGCTGCTTCTCTTCAGGCACATGCCTGGTAAGACCAATGGATAGAATCCCATCTTCAAGTCCAGCCCAATCTACCTCAAAATATTCAGGTAGCGTAAATGAACGAGCGAACTTTCTGGCTGCAATTCCCTTATGAACATATCCAGCACCGTCTTCAAATTCAGGCTCTGGAGCTTTTCCACTGATCTTTAGAATGCCATCTTCGACTGTAATTTCAATATCTGGCTTTTTGAATCCAGCTACCGCAAACTGTAGACTATACTCGTTATCATTAAACTTAATAACATTGTATGGTGGGTAACTAGGATTTGTGTTTTTTGCCACTGCAAACATTCTATCCAATGTTGCAAATGGGTCTGTAATATATGTTGACATCATATTACCATCTCCTTCTATTAAGCGAGTTGTTTTAGCACTCCCATAAGGCAAGTGCTAATAAAATTATAGCATAAGAAAAAGCGGACCACAAGTAGTGATCCGCTTATCTTATTAACTAATTACTTAGTCTTCTTCTCTGCAGGCTTCTTAGCGGCTGGCTTCTTAGCTGCAGGCTTTGCAGCCTTAGCCTTGTCATCCAGCTTCTTTGATACCTCAGAAGCTACTACTGTAGCCACTAGGCCAAACGCTGGGTCTTTCTTATTTACCCAACGAAGCAAGGTTGGAACTGCTGCTGCCCAAAGGCCATTTGCAACAGTTAGCCATTCACCAGTACCAAAGTCTAGTGGAGAAGATACTCCTGCATTAGCCATTGTAGTGGTAATAAGTGCAAGAGCAACACCCAGTAAATTTCTTAGGTATGACTCTAGTGCTGCCTTCATTTGTGCGTTCATTATTTTCCTTTTTATATAGCGTGTGGCTTTGATTCATTAAGACTAGCAGAACTAACCTTAATATACTCTGCTTTTTTAGCTAATTCTGATAGAGCATTTACTCCAGAATAAGAGCATCCGCTTCCCAGGCCACCACGAACCTGTTCAACGATATGCGATACAGAGCCTTTGTATGGAACAGTTGTTGAAATTCCCTCAGCAACTGACACTTTTCCAAATTTATCCATTTGAGCATGAGCTGATGCCATGCCACGGAACATCTTTACGTCTCTTCCATTATGGTCTTTAGTGACTTCTCCTGGCGATTCATCTGTGCCAGCAAGCATAGACCCAACCATAACAGCATCTGCACCTGCTGCAAAGGCCTTAACCATATCGCCACTATTACGAATACCACCATCTGCAATGACAGATGTTTTTGTATAAAGTTGCTTCCAGCTAGCAATCTCAATAATTGACTGAAGTGTTGGTACTCCATGCCCACTTACAATTCTAGTAGTGCATGCAGATCCACCACCAATGCCAACACGAACTGAGTCAGCTCCAGCTTCTACAAGATTCTTAAACCCCATAGCAGTTGAAACATTGCCAGCCATAATATGAATATCAAATTCTTTTCTGAGTTGCTTTACAGCTTCAATTGCATAATCACTATGTCCATTTGCAATGTCTACCAAAATTAGTTTTGTACCTGCATCAACTAGTTTTCTAGCATCATCCATAAAGTTATTAGTTGCACCAACAGACACTCCAAACTTATATCCACCATTTGATAGGTAAGTAACTATATCAACCTGTTCCTCAATTGGGAGGTATCTATGAAGAATGCCCATACCGCCAAGGTTTGATATAGCAATACACATATCTTTACCACATACAGTATCCATTGGAGAAGCAATTAGTGGTAGATCAAGAGTAATTGACCTATCTCCTGAACCAATTTTCATTGAAAGATCTACTGCATGTCTTGAAGAAACGCCAGACTCTTGTGGCACAAGAAGGATATCATCAAAGCATAAAGCCTCTTGTTGTAAGTGATTAATCATTATTCATCTTTTCTGGTAAAAACGTTATTAGATTTTTATAGGCCTGGTCAATCTTATCTTCATTGCCATCATCCATAGATATCTTTAAATCTTGAATAGATGCTTGAACATCTTCAATATAATCAAAGGCCCATTGGCGAGATTCAGAAAGAAACTTAATAAAACCATCAGTTTCAGTTGGTGTCATAGTAGTATCTTCTGATATTTGCTTTTGCAGTGTAATCTTGTCCAGTGTCAAAGTTACAACACTTTTCAACAACTTATTGTTTTTAGATCTTAGCCTAATTTCTTCAAAAAGAAAACCACCAATTAGTAAAAAGTTAAAAACAATTAAGAATATTTCAAATGGTGTCATGCTACAATTCCTTTTTCGTGTGTAACCCAATAGTACTGACACTTGTCGCAGCAAGGATTGGCTTTATCGTGCATAAAGTCTATGTAAAACTCTGGATCTTTTCTGTATAGGTTGGCCCTGTGTGATTCTGTAATTCTATCTAAAACTAATTTATTTTCATACCACTTTGGCATACCGCTTTCCCAGTTCATAGCATATCTGCTATGTAACTCAATAAGGTTAGCTTCATTCTTGTCAGTCTTGATACCCCTGCCACGTGCCTCTAAAACCATGTTTGCAATGTAGTTATACAGAGCATCCTGATGATTGTTCCACATCTTTACGGCAGGATGATTACGCCAAGCTGCACGTGGATCTGGATTGTGTAGCACCTTAAGAATCTGATACCCCTCTAGGATTTGCTTATTTAGGCGTTTATTGTCAAGCACTTCTGCTGATTGCCTAAAGTCTGCATATGGTAGGAATGTTTGCATTACTGCTCTGCTCCGCCTTCTCGTACAAGTAGCACGATTGCACCATTATCTTCTAAAGCCTTTTTGACCTTTACCATATATTCTATCGCACTACGCTTCTCTTCGTCAAGTAGTTTCATAAAGATTTCTTCTTTTGCTTTTACTGTAATAAAGTGTTCGTGATCTACTACCTGTACCCCAAAATTTTTTGGTGGCGTAATAGAATGAAAAGCCATTTTCATTGCATCTGTATACATTATTTTTTATCCATCGTTAGATATTTCCAGGTTTCTGCCCAGTCTTGCTTATTCCTATGTCTATTAAATTCTCTAGAAATCTTGCCACCCTCAAGATAAACTCCACCCCAAACTCCCCATTCTTTTTGAGAAACTCCAATAGCAAAGCACTGTCTTGCTACGGGGCATTCAGAACATATTTTATCTATTGCTGGTCTTAAGTTTTGCTCTTCTTCATACTTATCGAAGAAAAGATTGACATCGTAGTCTTTGCAAGACGCATCATCTTTCCATGCGTTCTTATCCATAAACTACCTCACAAGCTTGTCAGGTAGCTCCCAGCCTTTTGCAGTAAGTTCAAATTTCTTTTGTACATACCACTTGCCTTTGATAAACCTACCATTTGGATAACGCCATCCAGTTGGATTTGGATCAGACTTAATTACGTCCCACCCATCCCAAGATAGGTACTTATTCTTGCTTACAATTTTTTCCATTGTTTCTAATGACTTAACTAGCATTTTTCACCTATATATTGTTTGTTACATTTGCCCCTGCATATCCGCAAGTTATGGCTTTATAAAGATATCATAATAGATTAGATTTGTCAATACCTAAAATCTATAAATTCCAACCTCAATGTCTTTAGCTTCTGCAAGGTCAACAAGATCTGACACTGGTTCCTTGGGCTTACTAAAGTATGCAAAATAATCAACGTCTTTAATATTTTCTTTAATCCAGCTTGGAGGAACTTTGTTTAATTTAATTTTGATTCCTCTTGCCTTTAAGCTACGTTCGGCAATATTGGAGAACTCCATACCCATTGAGTTAATATTAATTGGTCCAGCGGAATAAATAATAAATAGCTTATCATTACGATCCATACTAGATAGGGCTGTGCCCATAGCTCTTAAAAAGACATTGTAGTCTGAAAAGTTACGAGAACCTTGGATGGCCACTATCACTGCTATTTCCTTCCGTTAGTTTTTCAACTATAAAACTTAGCCTATCTAATTGTACCTTATCCATGCTCATTGTGTCAACAGTCTTGGCATTCTCTTTATCCACATCGCCATCAATTATGTCTGCAACAAAAACTGAATTATCTTTAATCCAGTATGCCTTATCTTCTAGAATTAGAACCTTAACCATATGCCTGGCCTCATACTTTAGTGCCTGAGTTTCTGGTCTTGGAGCAATACTTTTAAGATAATCTATCGATGGCCTAATTGCCTCAAAAACATCAGACTGCCTATATGATACCTTTAAGGAAAGTTGCCTAATGTTGGGAATTAGAAATTTATTAGCCAAAAAAACAGCAAGCATGGTGACAATTGCACCAATTAGAAATTCCATAGTAACCTCAATAATAATTATACTATGGTTCTATTCTCATAGCATTCTTAATTGTTTCAAGAGTTATCTTTAGGTCTTCTGGTAGCTTAGAAACCTCGTCTTGATCTTTTGCCTTATCAGTTATCTTTACAACTGGATTAAGAAGGGTCACATCCATTTCTAGAAAATTCAACTGCCATAGCATCATCATGTCTTCATGAAAAGCATTCTCTAATTGTTTAGCAAAATTAGGGGCTATCTCAAGTATCTTATCTGTAAATGAATATAATGGATTGCCATTTGCATCCATTGCAGTTAGCTCAACAGCCCCAGACTCTATCAGGCTATTAAACAATTCATCAAAGCTATCAGTCATTACAAAATCTTTACACTAATCTTGTCTATTGCAAGCTCTTCTTGTGTCCATAGGCCAACTTTAGAATCTCCACCGTACGACTTTGCAAGACCATGTTTAATAAGTTGCTTATTAATACTTTCATCAGATCCCAGCCAAATCTCTCCCAAATATCTACCATATTTATCTGGCTTGCTTACTTGAAGGCGAACCATCTTGCCCTCAAGCAATTCCTTCATATACGCTTTGAGGTCCTTTCCTAATGGTGTATTCTTTTCTGCGGTGTCAATGCCTGCAATACGAATACGTTCTTTGTGCCATACGCTAAAGCCAAGGTCAATAAAAACGTCAACAGTATCACCATCAACGACTTTGTCAATTTTAGTATAGTATTCATACATTTAGTTTTCCCCTACCAGGCGATTTTCAATCAGCCTTTCACGTTCATCAACTATGTGATATGCAAATTTAGATAAATTATCGTATCCAACTGCATTATCAACTATTTTATTATAGTGATGAGAACAAAATAAAAGTTCTCCGTTTACCCCAACTGCTCTTACAAATGCCTGAGCAGAACAGTTTGCAGCGTCACATCTATCAACTGCAGTCAGAGTCCATTCAATTTTGTCAGTTAAAACTTCCATTACTTTCCCTTATCTGTGCTATAAAATCCGCCACCATTAAAGGCAACTCCTATAGAAGAGTATACCCTACTGAATGAAAGATTGCAAGCGGAGCAAACAGGAACTTCTTCTTTGTCAGCAATGCCCCTGGTAATAGTAACAGAGGCATTGCATGACTTACATTTGTATTCGTAAATTGCCATAGCTTATGGTTGCTTTACAGCCTTTGGCTTTGTAGTAGCTGGCTTTGTAGTAACTGGTTTAGGAGCAGCTGGCTTTTTAGCTGGTGCTGCAGCAACGCCATCATTTGCAACTGGTGCATCTTCTGGAGTGGCTTCATTGGCAAATCCCTTAGCCTTTTCTGCTTGAATGAGTGCCTTGGTGAACTCAATAGGCTCAACAAAACCCTTTCCGTCAGCAGACCAACCATGGTCTTTTCCTGCCCAGATCTCCCAGTGCAAATGGACACCAGTGCTCATCCCACTAGTCCCCATCTTTCCAAGAACCTTTCCAGCTTCAACCTTGTCTCCAGTCTTTACCTGTAGCGATCCCTTTTCAAGATGTGCATATAGGTGACTGTACCACTTACCATCAATCATGGATGCAATTTTTACGTAATATCCAAAACCATCTGGTTCACCATCTGACTTCTTAGTCTTTGATGGTCCAGCATACATTACCTTACCTGGAAATGCTGCTTCAATATAAACTGGTCCCTTTACGTTACCAGGAATGATGTCAGTACCATTGTGGTGCTTCTTTTCATTCTTTACTGGGTGGATTCTCCAACCCATTTTGCTCTTGACTTTCCAGGCTTTTCCTGGAACTCCGTCAATTGGAAATTGATATTTGGCCATAATATCTCCTTTCTATTCAATTATACCATGGAGCTCCCTGTCAGGTTCGAACTGACGACCTATCGCTTACAAGGCGATTGCTCTGGCCAACTGAGCTAAGGAAGCAAATGCCATCCACGCAAGTGCTGATGGCTGTGTAATCTAGTTCTCGCCTAGACGCATGATGTTTTGGCTGAACTCCTCAACCACACCGCTGGAACACGTAGTTTCAATTACACGATCTTTGTGCTGATGTTCAGATCTGCACACAAAGAGTAGTCCATACGAGATTCGAACTCGTGATCTCCTGAGTGAAAATCAGGTGGGATAAACCGCTACCCTAATGGACCATTTGTTTAGTTTTGAGAAGCTAGCCACTCTCTATACACTTCACGAGTATCTTCGCCTACAATACCACTTTCAATGAGGCAGTCAACTTCATCCATGTTAGTGACAGAACCCTCTACGCAAAAGCAGTCTTGGCCAAGCTCGTTGGTCTTTCCAACATTCCAACAGAACACTGGATTATCGCTACTTCGCTTTGGCTCAGACGTGGGCTGTTCTGATACAACTTCTTGTGGAGTCTCTTCTATTACAGCTGGTGGTGCTGGGTCAGACACACTCTCAGTCTCAATAATGACTGGCTCATCTGCAATTGCAGACCCTGCAATAAAAAGGGTAGCACCAAGCATAAATGACACAACGTTACCAAAAATCTTTTTCATATCTTCCTATCTGTTTGCTACAGCGACTCCGATGGGACTTGAACCCACGACCCCCACCGTGACAGGGTGGTGCTCTAACCTACTGAGCTACGAAGCCAGTTTCCCATTTTATCTCATGCTGGAGAGTGGTATGGGTGACCATTAGCTCCCCCTCCTGGATTCGAACCAGGAACCTTAGAGTTAACAGCTCTCTGCTCTGCCGTTGAGCTAAAGGGGATTATGTATTAAATTTTATCAGATTTGCCACCGAAAAGCAACTTAGTTATGTGGTTTTTTATCTTATGAATTCTGTTTGGACTTTTCCCCTGAACATATAGTCTGTGGTGAAAGTCATCGTGTTTTCTATCAACGGCGTGTCTTTCAAATGCTTGAAAATCTAAAGCAAAATTTGGATTAGGATTTTCTTCAATCCATATCTCTTCTAGATCAAATGTTTCAACTGTGTTTCTTTCAATTGGGAAAAAAGCAAATAGCGGCTCTCCCTTTTTAAAATCATAAACTCCTGGAGCAACTAGTTGAAAATTATATGTAAAAGTAAATGGTAGCCAGTCAGTTTCAACTATAGCATCTAGTGCAACTACTCCAGGCTTAGAGTAGTTAGGAATGCCACGAATATAGATAGAATAGTTCTCTGGTGTTTGTACAACAAAGTCTGGATGAAAAGTTAAGATAGATTCTCCAAAATATGTAGCAATAGATTGGCTATCAAAATTATCATCTTTAATGATAACATCTACATCATTTGCATTAACGCCACCCATCCAGACAACTGACATATCAACAGGACATAGGACTGCCCAGCCATACTGATTTGCTATATTAAGTGGAAGACACTTGTATGCAAACTTATCTCTGGTAGATGTCATCCAGTCACGCTTTACTCTAAGCGGAACTATTTCAAATATCTTCTTGTCTTTGTCTAGTCTGTTTATGACTACTTTATTTGTCATTTTAAAAATCCTAGGATATCAGGCTTCAAGGAGCTTTAAAACATGCATGCATGGATCTCCGCCCTCTTCCCACTCTTTTTCTTCTTCCTCAGTCATGTATGGATCACCATCATGCGTATTGCAGAATGGCTCCGATACCCAGCCATTTTCAATACCAATATTTAACCACTCACCAAAATCATTCATAATAATATTCTATCACTAACCGTAGATTACGTCAATATCTCCACCACAACTTGGTGAAAACTCTATTGCAGCTTTTACTGCACCAATTGCTCTTTGATAAGGGTCGCTTGCGTTGGCACCAGAATACAAGTAGCCATAGGCATATTCCATACCAGAACCAGCAGCCATGTAGTCTCTGTTATATTCGTTTAGTGCCATGTTCACAACATTGTGGTCATAAAGCTTGCCACGAATACCAATAATTAAATCTAGGTCTAGTGGCTCACCATCTCCAATCCAAACTTTTTCATATAGATCATGCAAGTAGTTTAAAAAGGTAGTATGCATAAATTCATCAATGTTTGCATATGCATTTGGTGATGGAGGATCAAAATGATACATTAACCTTTTGCCAGCCATAGAGCCACAAAAACCAATTAGATACTCATCTTTTTTAAATACCTTTGGTGTGCTTAGGGTTCCAATGATAGATTCATTAGATGCCGCTCTTTCTCCAGCCATGTAAATAATGCCATCTTGTTGCACTGCAACTATACAGGTCATAGAAAACCCTTCCTAGGTTATGTACATATATTATACATGGCCCAGGAAGGGCTGTCAAGCACTACTTTGAGTTCTTGTCTACTTTTGAGAATGCCTGGTTAATTTCATCCATAGTTAGCTTGCCATCATCCAAGAAGGCACGTGCCAACTTTTCAACAACAGTTGCTACACCAAGAATACCAGCCATAAATACGGCTGACAACAGGTCAACTCCAACAACAGCACCAGCACCTAGAACGCTTAGTCCAGATGCAGCAAATACTGCTAGAATCCTCATTAGGACATTTTTCATGGTGTGCCAGCCACCAGTTACTCCTAGTTCGTCTTCCATTTTATCCTACCTTTCGATGACTATTCATCTTCTTTTTCATAGCGTAGTGGGAACGTAAGTACCCATACACCTAGGGTAATCCAGATAAGCATGCCAACTACATCTTTGGCTGAGCCTTCTAGAACTACCCAAGCTACAAACATACCAAGCAGGGTCCAGGCCTGATCGATAATGTCTTTAAATAATGCTTTAATGAATTTAATCATTATGGCCTCCTTGCTGCAGCTGCTGCTGCACTAGTGGCTGCTGCTGTTGCTGTCATCGCTACTTGTCCTACGATGACGGCTGCAATAACAACCTTTTCTGATTGCTCACGGACCTGTGGAGACATATCTGCCCCAGCATTTCCAAGTGCGTTAAATACTTCTACCGCTGCACCTGCTACATCACCAATAAGTGGGATAGCAGCAAGCTCCTCGTCTAGAATAATGTCATCTGCCTGAGCTACTACCAGCAATGCATCCAAAGCTGCCTCATACTCAGGAGATCCTTGTTCTGCAGAAGCAAACACTTCCATTGCTGCTTCAACAATTAATTCTTGCTGTTCTTCTGTTAGCAGTTGTGGCTGAATTTCTGAAAGCTCTTCGACCAAACTTTTAATATTTTCAGCAGAAATTTCTTCTTTTATTTCAACTTCGCCCTCTGGTATAATTGGTTCTGGTTCTGGTTCTGGTTCAATTGGAGGTTCTGGTGAAGGAGAAGGTTCTGGTTCTGGCGAAACTTCTGGCGTGGGTTCCTGTGTTGGTTCTGGTTCAGGCTCTACTGTTGGCTCTGGGCTGGGGGTTGGCTCAGGTGTTGGCTCCTCTGTTGGCTCTGGTGTAGGTTCAGGCTCAGGTGTAGGTTCTGGTTCTGGTGTGGGATCAACCGTTGGTTCTGGAGTAGGCTCTGGAGTAGGGGTTGGTTCTGGAGTTGGTTCTGGAGTTGGTTCTGGGGTTGGTGTAGGTTCTGGTGTAGGTGTTGGTGTAGGTGTTGGTTCTGGATTAACTACTGGTGCGTTAGTTATTGGTGTACTAAGCCTCAAAACCTTATAGGTTCCAGGACATGGATCAGTAAATAAATCATTATTTGCTATAAAAGATGCAGTTGCCCTTCCAGTAATTAAACTAGAAACAGTTGAAGAAACACTAATACCACATGTTCCATCTGGAGCCCCATACCACGCAGTAGGGTTTGCAAAAACAAATCCATCTGGTGCACCAATTGTTACTGTATCATTTTCATTAAATTGAATTTGCCACCATGGTGGAGCAACTGTTTGAACAGAAACAACGTTTGATCTTGCTGAATAAATAGCCTGTGTGTCATTATCTGCTCTAATTGCAAACTGAAATTCATTTCCTAATCCACCAGTACTTGCCAAAACACTAAGAGGTATTGATACTGAAGTTTGATCATGTGCCCAGCCCCAGCCATTTTGTGTAAAATTTGTGGTAGACCACATAATTGCATATCGCTCTACAACCACTCCAGAAGAATGTGTAGCTGGAGCATCCCATGTTAAGTTAACTGCAGAGTCTGTTAGTGTTGCCTGAAGATTTGTTGGAGCATTTAAGAATGGTGTTAGGTCAATTATCAGCTGTTGTAATCTTGCTACCTCAGCATTTGCAGCCGTAAGACGATTTTGTGCAGCTTGCTGATCAATTACTGCTTGATTGTATGCATTAACTGCAGAGTCATAGGCTGCTTGCTTATCTGAATCATATACCGTTTGATCTGGTGTGCTGGTAGTCATCGTTGCATTAAGGACTACGTTATCCATTACTGGACCAAATGCACCAGCCCAGAATCCAGCGTCTGCCATTCTAAAACCAATATCCCACCTAACTGCATCTGTATTTAAGGTATATGTTGCACCTCTAGTAATCCAATAATTATGCCACTGAGACCATTCAAGATTATAATAATTAAGTCTATTTCCAGCTGCGTCATATGTTCTAAACTCAATACGATAATAGTCTGGATTGTTTACCCTGTTGCCTTCATTAGTGTCATAGTTCCATACGTCTACAGCAAAAGTTACTTGTCTTGTTGGACTTGGAAATGTTCCTTGCTGATAAATATAAATTCCAGATGTATACGATCCCTTAAGAGTATTGTTATAAATTAGTGGAGATGCCCCAGTTCCATACACCGTATTGCTTGCTATAACATTTGACCATCCTACAGTGCTATCAAATGTGCCATTTTGAACTACATTTTGAACAGTACTAGAAGATGTTCCAGGAATAACTGTAGCTGTATTGTTACGTTCTTGAAGTGTTCTTGTAACCTCAGCAGATGCGGAGGCCAATATTTGATTAGCTAATTCTAAAGCAGCAGAGGCACTGACAACCTCTTGCTGTGCTACAACTAAGTCAGCCTGAGCATCTATAAGACTTTGTTGGCTTGCAGAAGCAGGGGTAGACCAAAATAATGGCATGAAAACTAATGCCAGTGCAGCAAATGCACGACCTACTTTATTGTTAATTGTACCATCCTCCTAGTTGGGGTAGCTGGATGTATTCTTGTATAATTATACTAGCTTATAAGAAAAAGGGGCATGGTAAAAACCACACCCCTTATATCTAAAGGCATCTATGAATGTGAAGCATTAATTAGTTCAAAACCATTTGCCCTATCTAAATATTGCCATTGCATTTTAGTAATTCCAAAAGTAGCAACAAGATGATCAAGAACCTGTAGATAATTTAATTCTCCACAAGTATATAGATCAAATTGTAGAATCATTGGATCTAGCTTTTCCCAAATATGTAATGCAATATGTGATGTTTCTACAGATACCGCTGCAGTTACACCTTCATTTCCAGGCATATCGATATACTTAGAAATTGGTCCAGCTGCAATTTTCATATCAATTAGCTTAACTAAATCAATAAGCCAAAGCTTAGCGTTAGCCTCATCGCTAATTGGATTAGTGATTTCTGCCCTAACCATTAAGTGTAAGTGTTTTATTTCTTTCATATTTTTCCTGTCTATTAAAATTCCCAGTCTTCATCAGTAGTGGCTTCGTGCTTACCAATTACGTAAGACGATCCAGATCCAGAGAAGAAGTCATGGTTTTCATCTGAGTTTGGAGATAGGGCAGCAAGAATCGCAGGATTGACATCACATACCTCTTTAGGAAAGAGTGCCTCAAATCCCAGATTCATTAGTGCCTTATTCGCATTGTAATGCAAGAACTTTTTAACATCCTCAGTTAGTCCAACCTCATCGTAAAGGTCAGCAGTATATTTAATTTCGTTGTCGTAAAGTTCCATAAGCAATCCATATGCATATTGCTTAATATCTTCTTGATCATTCCAATCAAGCTCATTAAATGCTTGCTGGAACTTGTAGCCAATGTAGTAACCGTGAATGGCCTCGTCACGAATGATTAGGCGAATTAGGTCAGCAGTGTTGGTGAGCTTGGCTCTGGATGACCAGTACATTGGCAGATAGAAACCTGAGTAGAAAAGGAATGATTCCAGAAGAGTAGAGGCAACCTTTCTCTTCAATGGGTCATCGCCATGATACCTGTCAAGAACGATCTGTGCCTTCTTCTGTAGGTATGGATTATCTTCTGACCAGCGGAAAGCATCCTCAATCTCCTGGGTAGAGATTAGTGTAGAGAATACGCTAGAGTATGACTTTGCATGTACAGATTCCATAAAGGCAATATTTGTAATAACGGCTTCTTCATGCTGAGTTCTAGCATCTGGCATGAGGCTCATGGCACCAACTGTGCCCTGAATGGTGTCTAGCATGGTTAGACCAGTAAAAACTCTAACAGTTAGTAGCTTTTCGTGGTCACGCAAAGTAGACCAGGACTGAATATCATTAGATAGTGGAACCTTTTCTGGTAGCCAGAAATTAGCAGTAAGCCTATTCCATACCTCTAAGTCAATAGGATCTTCAACCTTGTTCCAGTTAATTGGTCTTGTTATAGCTGACATGAAACGCATCCCTCCATTTCTGTTCCTTCTAGTGCATTCTGTCTAATACGAATGTAATAAATAGTTTTAATGCCCTTCTTCCATGCGTAAATCTGAGCACGATTTACATCACGAGTAGTTGCAGTATCCTTAAAGAATAATGTTAAGGAAAGCCCTTGGTCTACGTGCTGCTGTGCAGCTGCATAGATATCAATAATTTTTTCAGGACCAATCTCATAGGCATCTTCAAAATATTCACGATTATCATTAGTTAGAAATGGAGCTGGGTAATAGACACGACCCAGCTTTCCCTCTTTACGAATCTCAATCTGAGATGCAATTGGGTGAATAGAGCTGGTCGAGTTGTTGATGTAGCTGATCGAACCAGTTGGAGGAACAGCCTGAAGATTCTGGTTGTAGATACCGTGCTTCATTACACTTTCTTTAAGTGCTTCCCACTCTTTTTGTGTAGGTATCTGAATCTTTGCCTCAGCAAAAATCCTGCTAACTTTTTCAGTTGCTGGTTTCCACTCTTGACGTACGTACTTGTCAAAGAATTCACCAGATGCATATTTACTCTTTTCAAACCCTTCAAACGGCGACTTGGTTTCAATTGCAAGCTTGTTGCTTGCTCTGAGTGCATGAAACAGCACGGTGTAGAAGTAAATATTGGTGAAGTCAATTGATTCTTCGTCTCCATAATACATTTTCTCCTTTCCAAAATATCCGTGTAGATTCATCTGCCCCAAACCAATAGCACGAGACTTTTTATTTCCCTCAGCTACTGACATAACTGAATCAATATATGACTGTTCAGAAACAGATGTTAATGCACGAATTGCAACTTCAATTGTTTTTCCAAAATCAGATGACTCCATTGCTTTGGCAATATTTAGAGATCCAAGATTACAAGAAATATCCTTACCAATATCCTTATAAGACATATCGTTATTATAAGTGGTGGGAGTGTTCACCTGTAGAATTTCGGAGCAGAGGTTTGACATGTTGATGCGACCCTGGATTGGGTTCTCTTTGTTTACTGTATCTTCATAAACAATGTATGGATAACCTGACTCAAACTGAATTTCTGCAATACGTTCAAATAGTTCACGTGCCTTAATTTTAGACTTTTTAATTCTAGGATCATCTACAAGAGTCTGATACATTTCTGTAATAGAGATGTCGCTCATTGGCTTTCCATATACCCTCTCTACATCATATGGAGAGAAAAGATACATGTCATCATTATTTCTAGCAAGTTCAATAGTAACATCTGGAATTACCACTCCCAAGCTTAGGGTCTTAATACGAATCTTCTCGTCAGCATTTTCACGCTTGGTGTCAAGGAATCGCATGATGTCTGGGTGGTGAGCGTTCAGGTAAACCGCACCTGCACCCTGTCTTGCACCCAGCTGGTTGGCGTAGGAGAAAGCGTCTTCAAGCATTTTCATAACTGGAATAATGCCAGAAGACTGGTTTTCAATCTTCTTAATAGGAGCACCAAGCTCACGAATATTAGTTAGATTTAGACCAACACCCCCACCACGCTTTGATAATTGTAATGATGATGTAATTGCACGAGCAATTGACTCCATGTTGTCCTCAACACGAAGTAGGAAGCAGGAAACAAACTCACCACGCTGTTTCTTTCCAGCATTCAAAAACGTTGGGGTTGCAGGCTGGAAGCGACCAGAAATGATTTCTTCAACTAAATCTTTTGCTAAGCTTTCGTCTCCACGTGCTAGCATGAGTGCGTTCATACATACACGATCTTCAAACCTTTCTAAATATCTTTCTCCATCAAAGGTCTTGAGTGCATAGCTTGTGTAAAACTTGTAGGCACCAACAAATGTGGGGAATCTAAACTTATAAGAGTAAGCATGCTTGAATAGCTCTTTAATAAAGTCAAAAGAATATTGATCAAGCACCTCTGACTCATAATAATTATTTTCTACTAAATAGCCAAGCTTCTCTTCAAGGCTGTGGAAAAATACTGTATTTTGATTGACATGGTCTAAGAAGTATGCCTTGGCAGCTGCCTTATCCTTATCAAATTGAATCTTGCCATTTGTATCATATAGATTAAGCATGGCATTTAGCTCATGATAGCTGTATCCGTTATTCGTAGTCATACAGTACTTTCAACCTCTCTTTTATTTTAATTACATCCTCATCAGTGCCGAATATTTCTACCCTGGCAATGACAGGAACACCTGTTTTTTCTGAGATCATATCTGCTGCTTTGCAGTAATGCTCTCCAAAGTTTGTGTTACCAGTTCCTATTACTCCACGCAATAGGTTTCTGTTTTGTTCGATATTTAAAAAATGTCGAACCTGTCGTGGGATTGCAGGCTTTTCACTACCCCCACCATAAGTAGGTACAATAAGAATGTACTCACGAGAAACAGTGGTAGGATTAGAGCTATCCCAATCAATAGGAATACGAACAGCATTTCCATCTAGCTTATCCACCAATCTTTTTGTGTTTCCCGAATAGTTAGAAAAATAGACTATTCCTATGGACATCTATTCTAACTCCTTTTTATAATCTATTGACAGTAAAGGGGAAGAGATTTTAGCCCCTTCCCCTCTACAATATTATCACTGACTACTTAATAAAAGCAAGTCTTTGTGACTTTGGCTTACCAACATTATACTTCTTTACAAGCTTGTTGTATTGCCACTTTAGCTTACGAACTTCCTTTTCCAAATCAGCCTTAGCAGTATTTGCTGTGGCCAGATTTGCAGTCAAAGTAGCAACGCTAGCAAGTGCAGCAGTTAGCTCTGCCTCTAGGTTACGTGGCTGACCAACTGCGATGGTTGCAGTAGCAGAAGAGCTAGCTGCATATGCAGTTACAGTTACAGAACCAGTAGATGGCAGAGTAACACTATGACCTACGGTTCCAGAAGCAGTTGTAGTAACACTTGTGGTAGTAATGGCACCATTAGTGTTAATTACAAGATTTACAGAACCACTTGGCTTTGCATTATCGTATCTGTCAAAAGCAGAAATTACCACAGACTGTGTAGATCCAGCAATTCCAATTGATGGTGCTGAAACAGAAACCTTGGATACATCTCCAGCAGTTCCCTTTACATAATATGTAGTCTGAGTGTTTCCAACTGTAACAACAACAGATCCTGTAGCAGTAGTCTTGGTAAATACAAATACCTCAACGCTAGTACTAGACCCAGTATTTACAGAGACAGTTGCAGAACCACTAGCAGAGGTAGCCCCTGCAAGAGTCGTTAGCAAGAATGCATTGGTGGCAGTAGCAGAAACTGTTACGTTATTTGCTAGACCAGAAACAGAAATGCTTAGTGCATTTGCTGCCAACACATTGTCTCCTGGTACTGGAATAGCAACTGCATTTGCAGAAGTTGTTCCACCAGTTGCTGCAGCACCAGCGATTGTTAGAGTCTGAGTGTTTGCATACGCAGGACCCACAGACAAAGTTGCTGCAGTTAGTGCTGTAACTACGGCAATAGATAGCTTACTAAGCTTCATATTTCTCCTTAATGTTTAATCTAGATTAGATTAAATCTACCCAAATAGTCTTCAACATCTTTTGGCATAGGCTTATATTTTATCACATCATCATTGATTTTGTCAACTGGGTCTTTTGGTCTATCTCTAAAAGTATGAATCTCTACTTCAAGGTTTTGATCTCTTGGCGTATGAGATATAGCACCAAAGATTGCACCACATACAGCGTCTGCTAAGTCTTTAGATGATTTGCGTGGGTGGTCAACTCTATTACCCCTCATAATTTTAAGCTCTGTTAATTCCTGGAAAAGCAAATCAATAGCTGGCATTGCAACACGCTCTTCGTATACCAACATGGCCATATCTTCATAATGTTTTTTGGCAACAGAAACAGTTTCAGTTCTAATTCCAACAGCCTTTAATTCATTCTGAATATCAAAAGATTGCCAGCGGTCAAAGGATACCATGCCAATATTAAATCCAAGTCTACGAAGATTTTGAATCCACTGTTTAACATCAGAAAGATTTACTGGACCTTCAATGCGTGGCTCCCACCAGGCTACTGCATCTACAACAACAACTGGGGCAATTTGTTGATAGTCCTTAAGCACTTGAATATTTACCCACTTATCTACGTGAGCAATTGCAACTGCACACTTGTCATGCTTTTGTGCAAGGTCAGCATGTATAAAATATACCTTGTTAGGGTCTGGCTTAAAAGTTTCATCAAATCTACGATTTGAATCTAATGGATTACGCAAAGTCATTGCTGCACGAACTTTTTCTTGCTGCTTAAAGAATGCGTCAGATGCAAACGTTGGAACACAAGCAAATCGTTGCATGGCATCTCCCATATCTGTAAAGAATGCAAGTTTAAAATCATCAATCTTACGAGTAGGATTGACAATCCAGGTTGGACGCTTAAGTGCAAAGACTCCTGGGTATTTGTAACTAACGATATTGTCTTCATCCCATTCAATTGTCAGACTATTGCCATCTGCATTTTCTGGAAGATCTGGATTCATGATGAAAGTATGCTTTTGAGTAATTACCTCTTTTTCAGCAATTACAGAATCATATCTGGTAGATATAAAGTCTCCAGGAAAACGTGGGAATGATAGTAGGGCTACCTTGCCCAAATCTGGAAAACGAGAATCTACTGATGCACGGAAGGCTTTATAGATGTTATCCGCAGTTTTACCCTGATCATTTCCTGTTCCAATCTCCGTAGCAAAACCAGAGATCTCATCAAGCACTGCCAAGATAAGGTTGAGACCCTCGTGGGACTCTCGTTCTGAATGACCTGAGTAAACTGTAATAGATTTATCAAACTCAATACTCTCCGCTTTCGCATAGAACTTTCCTGCAAACCAAGGAGATTTTTCAATCTTTGTTTTAAAACCTTTAAAGAAAACGTTCTTTGCTTGCTGGGCGTTAATAGCCACATTGATAATGTCAATTGCATCACCGCTAGGCTTTCCAAAATACCTAGCAGGATCTTTAAGACATAAAAGTTTATATACAATATACGCACATGCAACTGTTGAAGTAAAATCTTTACCAGACCCCTTACCAAGCTGGAGAATAATCTCGTTCTTAGTATATTTATTATAGTGCCTTCTACCTTCAGTATCACCCATAAGCTCAATTAAATCTTCTAGCCTATAGATTTGGCTCATTGCCTCTACAATGTCATACTGTACCTGTGAAAGTGGAGGTTGTGCCAGGTAGTCTAATCCTTCGACAAATGTCTTTACGTCTACTGGACGCTCATCAAAGTGATCAGACTTGAGGGCTTCTAAAAAATCATCAAACATCTTTATGTACTACCGTAATCACTTCTTGTTCTTTTGATACCGCAGAAAGTCGTCGCATAATTTCGTCACGTATTTGTGGGTATTCAGCTGCAATATCTCTAAGAATACCAACTAGAATTTCTTGCTTACGCTCAATCTCAACCATCTCTTCTGCCAATTCTTTATTTTCCAGAAGTCCAGCTTTTTGTAACATATCAATTCGTTTAGCTTCAATGTCAAGAACTAGTTTAATAGCTGCAGTCTTGGCACCGAGATTTGCAGTTGTGGTTGCATCATCAATAACCTCATATGCTTTTTGAATTAACTTATTGTAATGAGTATCTGCACCAACCAAGGCTTCTTTGGCACGAGCACGAATTGCTGCATTGTCTGATGCCATATGCTGCCACTCTTTAATGTGAGCAACCACCTTCTGTCTTGGCAGATCGAGTTCCTTAGAGATTTGGGTAGGCTCAGCACCCTGAAGATACTTTTCAACAACCTTGTTTACTTCATCAAGATGTTGTACTAGATTTTCTTCTACGCTCACTCTTTCTCCTCCTTGGTATTCTCTTAATTTTCTCTGCCCTGAAAGATCTATAAGTTCCACTCTGGCCCCTGTGCACTTCAAAACAGTCTATCCATTGTACACCAGTCAGGGTATTAGTGACCAGTGAATCAAACTTAAACTGGACACCATGCTCACCACGAATCTTAATAATATCACCACGATTTATGACAAAACCATCTATCTCTAGTGAATATTCACGTGCAAACTTGGTAGGCTTAATGTCTGATAACTTTTTAATTCTTGGCATTTTGCTCCGTTGGTTGAATACTTAATTTCTTGTGGCATACATTACAGGTTGTATAGGTATATCCAGTAAATGGGCAAGAAGCAACTCTAAAATCTATATGCTTACAGGTTATACTCTTGATTAGCCCAATGCCAATTTTATAGAAATGTTTAATAAATCTCATCGCTTAGACTTCCTTAGTCCAAATTTAGCAAGGTAGACGTAGATTGTTTCTACACTTACCCCACACTCTTTTGCAATTTGTTCTGGTGTGCGTTTGTCCATGTGGTATCTTTTCTTTAACCACAATTCATTCGTATATAGTTTACTAGACATAAGCTACTTTGTCAACCTTTCCCAATTATTGATTGCGTAGTGACCAATTGCAATTGCATCTGCCACGTCATTATCAGTAATTGTCTTATCATACTGAACATCAATATATCTTATAGTTTTTTCTTTTCTAGCATTACGTTCAAAATTTTTATACCATGAATCTGACTTATCAGGATACTGCTTTCTTAATGCTAACTTTTCTTCAGTAGAAAACTTTTTATTTCCAATATAATTCTGCCACGTTATTGGAGCTACTGACTTAATTACCTTTGCTCCAGATGCCCCTAAAAGAGCCCCCTGGACTAATGCTAGGTCTGCAGCAGTCTTTGGACTATTCATAAAAACAGTATGCTCAATAACAATTGCATCAATTGGATAAAGCTTAATAAACCCAGATGTTTTTTTACACGCATCCACTACTTTTTCATATGTAGTTGATCCAACAAACTCTATCTTGCCAAACTTAAACAATTCTTTATTTTTATAAATAGCAAACGCAAGACTATTAGTGCTTGCATCAATGGACATAATTGTATCTGGTTGAATAGAAAACTTACTCAAATCTACCATTGCCAAATCCTTTAATTTCTTTTAAAGCTTTTGCAACATCAGAAGGGCTAACCAGGCATGATTGACATAGGACTTCGTCATTATAGGCAGACAACGACATGCCACAAGACTTGCATTTTCTCTCTTTGCCATGCCTTTTGTTACGCCTAGCTATGGCATATCTCTGTGTAATTTTTTCTTTAGTCGCATCTTCTCTGCAAGCTGGTGAGCAGTATATTTGGTATGAAATATTAGTTTCAAATGTGTTGTCACACCATTGACAATGCTTTGTTTTCATCTATTGGCTCCAGGGACTTAATCTTAATCACTCCCTTACCAGCATCTGCACAGACCTTAGATAGCGGACAGGTCTTACAAATTTTGGAATTGGATCGATAATTCTTTTCTGGCATGGTCTTATCCTCCCATGCCTTTCTTACCGTCCTCATCCATTCGAATGTCTGGTTTACCCACCTGACGTAATAATCATTAATTTCTACTGGAATAACCAGAAGATCATGATTGTTTTTATTTTCATAAATCAAGACAGCTTTTGTCTTGTTTAGAATCTTCATATAAATTAGTAGCTGAACTAGGTGACCTAGCTTTGGCTTGCCACTTGCCTTGCGATATTCAAATCCCTCGCTTGGCATAGTCTTAATTTCTCCGAGCAGATCTTCTCCAGCCCAGTCAAGAATAACGTCTCCAAAACCAAAAATTGGTGGGTCGCTATAAGTAATCTTGAATTCTGCATCCTTAAGAATACCTGCATCAGCCATGGCTTGCTGGATACGCTCATGAGACTTAGTTCCGCTAGTCATATTGGCACCGCCATAAGCATCCGCATTGTCCTCAAAGACACCGCCCTCAAAAGCTAGGTACCAATATCTTGGACATTCTCCATGAGAAAACGCAATTGTGCTTGGTGCAAAAGTTTTCTTTTGTGCAAACTTTGGTACACGCTTTGCAATATACCCATAGTTAATTTTATCGATTAGCTCTTGAGTATTAAGAAATGATTTCTTCTGTATAGTCTGCTCACCCTTAAGCATAACTTGTTGCAATAAATTTTTTGCCATAATAGCCACTTAGCGAATAATATATTTAAGTGCAGAAACTAGATCATTAATTGATTCAGCAGCTGTATAGTAAATATTCTTCTTCGCTCTATCTCCCTTATCTACGTTTGTCATCCATGTTGCCTTAAATGCCATCTTGGCAGCAATAGCTTGAAGTCTTACAATTTCAAGTGTTGCAACATGCATTGGAATATCTGGCTTTAGAATTACCTTGGCAATAAAAGTTAGTGCACTGGTCAATTCTTCATCTTGCATGTAATCAGCAATTTCTGCAAGCCCATTGATTCTGTCTAAATTATTTTTATTTTCTGTTGCTTCCATCATACTATTATACACCATCACCCAATAGTTGTTCAAGTAGGCTAAGCTCAATTACTGCTAACCTAGTTTTAATACCACTGTCTCCAATAACTACGACAATGGCAGGATCATTATTATTTCTAATAGCATCAGTAGTAGCCTTAGCCCATACATCTTTATTGATAGTAAAACTTTTGCCAACCTCTTTAAAGTCAACCGTAAAGTTTTCCCAAGTAGCATCTCCCTTCTTTGTATTTCTACCAGAATTTTTGTGCTGCTTGGCACCAAGACGCTTACTTTCGCTCTTCTCGCTCATAATCTTTCTTTGTTTTTTTAGTAATTAAAGAAACCCTAGACATATGCCCACTCTTGCATAGCCAAGTTAAATCTTTTGTTTCATTATAAAATCGTAAACTGTAAACCATTTCTTTGCAAGTGTGGCAAGGAAATTTACCTTCTACTACAGAATATTTAGACATTAGATAGCTTTTCTTTGAGTTGATTCTGCAATGCTAAATCTTCTTTTACCCTGGCGACAAAGGCATCACGCCCTTGTAGCTTTGTGCCATCTTCTAGTTGATACCAGGCACCAGTTCGATTTACAAAACCAAGCATCTCTGCAGTATCAACAAGATCTCCAATTGAATCAATTCCAACTAGGTCACCTCGATAGTAGAAGTCATATTCAGCACTATCTCCTGGTGCAGATGTCTTAGAATTTAGAACTTCCCAACGAACTTTACGTCCAACCTTTTGCTCAATAAGCTTGTCACCAACCTGAATCTTTGCCTTAATGGCTTGTGAGTCAGAGCTTGATGAGAATAGCTTAACAATAGTGGACGACATAAATTGCGTTGTGAGTCCACCTGTTGGTGCAGCCTGAGTATAGGTTTGTTGAATATTGTTACGTGCCTGAGAAATGGCAATAACCAATGCAGGCTTTTCTCTGTTGTTTGCCCAGTTCAGCATTAGCCAAGCATGCTTAAGATCCTTAGACTCAGCACCAATCTGCTTAGTCTGATCCAATGGCTTAAGTTCATCAGAGTCTTTCTCAAAGTATACCGCTGGCAAAAGCGAACTAATACTGTCAATCACAATAATGTCCACACCTGCACCCAATAGTGCAACACCAACATCAACCATATCATTAATGCTTCGTGCCTCAGAGTAAATTAGTTTTGACGTATCTACGCCCAGCTTCTTGGCCCATTCCTCGTCATAGGACATTTCTGCATCAATCCATGCACAAAGTTTGCCCTCTTTCTGTGCCATACCAATCATCTGTAGGCATAGAGAAGATTTTGCACTGGACTTGCTACCCCACAACAAAACCTGTCTGCCATATGGGAATCCACCACCAAGTGCCCTATTAAGTCCAGCACTGGGAGTTGGCTGCATTTCTGTCTTAATGCCCTCTCCTGTAGCCAAACGCTTTCTAATCTTTGGATCTAGCTGTGCTAGAGCTTCTTCAACTGTGGTCAATTACGTCCTCCATTATTACGGTACCATCTTTAGTTTTTCCAAGTTCAAACTTGTATGCGTTTCCCTCTTTAATTTTCATATATGCTTTAGGGAAAGCTGTTGGGAATACTGTTACAGGATGCAAATCACGTGAACTATCTGCAAGGGTTAACGTTGCCATCTTTTTGCCAGTCTTTGTAATTCGTGGCTTAAAAGATACTACATACATCTCATCATCCTTAAACGGCAATTGCTTATAATTCAAAAACTTGATAAGTGCAGAGTCAACATTTTTAATTTCTTCTACTTGAATTGCAGTTGTAATTCTATTATCACTTGCCAAAAGAATATATGTCTTTCCTGGCTCAATAGCGGTTTGCTCTTCATCGAAGATGCCTACGCTACCAGTCTTATCTAGAATCTCTACACGAGACCAGCCCTTACCTCTCTTGATGCTCTTGACCATTCCCATCAATACAAATGAGCCCTTTTCTTCAAAGTCTGCTACCTCATTAATAAATGCGTGGAAGTGATTAGGCACAGTAATGTTAAATTCTGGTAGATTTAAATATTCATACAGATTTTCACGAATCTCATCATCATTTCTTGGCTGATCAGCAAAGGTTGCAGCACCAATGACACGCAAAGCATGTAATGCACGACTGTTAACACCATTGCCCTTACCAAAAGTAAATTCCTCTAACTCTTTATAAGATGCAAAAGGTCTAGCAGCAATATATTTTTGTGCAATGTTATCACTAATAAACTTGATAGCACTTAGACCAAACCTAATGCCCTTGCCTTCAATCTTAAAATCAATGTCAGATTCATTAATGTGTGGCAAACGAATTGGAATGTTCATACGCTTTGCCTCAATTAGATATTCTGTACGAGCATCCTTATCTTTTTCATTCTTTAGAAGAGAGTACATGAACTCTAGTGGATAGTAGTACTTTAGCCATGCAGTCCAATAAGATAGGGTGGAATATGCAACAGCGTGAGACTTATTAAATGAGTATCCTGCGTGAGCCTCAAAGTCATGCCATAGCTCTAGTGCTGCATTTGGAGTCAAGAAGCGTGAAGCACCTTCCACAAATCTATCTTGGAATTGCTTAAACTCCTTGGCATCCTTTTTCTTACCAATGATCTTACGAACCTTGTCAGCCTCAGCCATTGTCATACCGCCAAGCTCTGTACAGGCCTGCATAACTTGCTCTTGGTATAGGATGCATCCATAAGTTTCTTGTGTAAATGCTTTCATAACCTGGTGGTGATATGCAATGTTTTGCTTACCATGCTTACGAGCAATGTAGTCCTTACCAATTGTATTCATAGCACCAGGACGTACTAATGCATTAGAAGCTGCAAGCTCTGCAAAATTCTTAACACCCATCTTAACCAATAGATTTGTATATGGCGTAGCTTCACATTGGAACACGCCTTTAGTGAATCCAGAAGAAAGCATCTCATAAACTTTAGCATCTTCCATATTTAGCGAAAGAAGGTCAATCCTCTTTCCAGTTCTGTCTTTGATAATGGCAAGAGTATCCTGAATAACTGACAAGGTTTTAAGACCTAGAGCATCAATCTTAATAAGACCAATACGCTCTGCTTCTTCCATGTCTACTGCTACTACTGGGATTCTTTCTCCGCTACCTGGCGACGTTCTAGTTTCCATTGGAGCAACTTTAAATATTGGAGACTTAGAAGTAACAACACCAGCAGCGTGAATACCAGTTCCCCTAATACGCCCACGAAGTTGGTCACCATATCTTTCAATCTCTGGATACTTTTCCCTAAACCATGCTGCTTGTTTTGACGTACAGTAATCATCCCAAGTGTCCACCACCTTCATAACCTTATTGACATCAGTCAATGGAATGTTTAGGACACGTGCAATATCACGCACTACGCCCTTATCTTTAAATTCTAGAAAGGTAGCAATAGATGCCACGTGGCGATACTGCCTAACTAGATAATCCTTAACTTCTTCACGACGTGAATCTTGAATATCCGTATCAATATCTGGAAAGTCATTACGTTCTGGATTAATGAAACGGAAGAATAGTAGACCATGAACAATTGGGTCTACATCTGTAATTCCAAGTGCATAACAAAGTAATGAGCCTGCAGCAGAACCTCGACCTGGCCCCACCATAATACCTTCTTGCTTAGCCCATGCAATCATATTACGAACAACCAAGAAGTATGGACCAAAGTTCTTTGCCTTAATTACTTCTAGTTCTTCATTTAGCCTATCAAGATATTCTTGCTTTTCTGATAGTCCACGTTGCTTCAATCCATCGATGGCTAATTTTAGTAACTCCCCATCTGGATCTTGATATTGTACTGGCAATAGATTTAGATGATCTTTAATGCCATATTCTTCAATCTTATTTGCAATTGTAATTGTGGCCTCATACATATCTTCACGATCAATACCCTGAGCTTTCATGGCATCATGCATCTCTTCGTCAGATAGTAGGTGAATATCAAACTCAGTAAACGTAATGTCTCGCTTACCATATAGGTAGTCCAGCTTGTCTACTAGATTATCAAACTTGGTAGACTTCTCGTACGTAACGTCCTTTTGCACCTTGTTAGAGTAAGTGTTAAGGATAAGTTTTAGCTCCTGGATTTCTTTCTGTCCAGTGTGAGCGTGGTGGCAGTCTGGAGTAACTACTGGAGTAACTCCATACTCATCTGCAAGTGCAAGCAATTGCTTGTTTACTTCTGCAGGATTATGTGGCATTACCTCAATGTAATAGTCGTCTCCAAAGACACGCTTGTGCCACTCAATAATTCTTTTTGCTTCTGCAAACTCTTCAGCCTCAATAGCTTTGGCTAGGGCACCAGAGAGGCACCCAGAAAGGACAATCAGCCCATCTGAGTACTTCTCTAGCACCTCATAGTCAATACGTGGCTTCTTGTAATAACCCTCAGTCCACGCAATTTCGTTGAGCTTGTTTAAGTTTTCTAACCCAACTTTGTTCTTGGCGAGAACAATAATGTGATTGTAGACCAAGTCCAAAGGTCCCTTACGTTCTTCTTTGTCTCTTTGGTCAAAGCGATTTTCAGTTATGTATCCTTCTACGCCAAGGATTGGCTTGATGCCCTTTTCTTTAGCAATACGATAGAATTCACGGTGCCCAGACAGCGATCCATGGTCTGTTAGTGCAAGAGCAGGCATGCCTAGCTCTATAGCTCTATCAATGTATTCTGTAGGAGTCGCAATCCCATCAAACAAACTAAAGTGGGAGTGGACATGCAAGCCAACGTAACTCAAAAGTATCCCCTATTACCAATCCATGTTGGAAGTAGCAGATGCTGATGGAGTATCAAAGCCAAGGTAGAATGCCTCCTGCTCTGCATATGGAACCTTATTCAATGCAGACTCTAGAGGAAATGGCTTTACGTCAGACCAAGCAAAAGGCTGTGTGTCTGGTGCAGATGGAATTAGAGTGTAGCTGGTCTCAGTACCCTGGCCATTACGCTTTAGCTTCCACTGTAGATTAGAAATGCTACCAGTCTCTAGTGCATACTCACGAATAGTGTTGAATGCTGACTGCTTGCTTACACCCATAGACCAGATTGCTACGTATGGTGCTTCAATACCATCGTCAACTAGAACGTTGCAGTAGAAGCGTAGACGTGCTCTCCAGCCAGCCTTTGGATCCTTGCGGTGCATCTCTTCTGCCCAGTCACGACCCTCAGTGTCCATAGTATCTACAGCCTTACGCTTGTAGTCCTTTGGATTGGTGTGCTCCTTAACAACAAGAGCAAGGCCACGATCTGGTGAATAGCTTGCTGAATCTTCGTCCAGCTCTTCAATGAAACGAATCTTAACAGACTGACCATCTGCTAGCTTTAGCCAACGAACCTTGGCTGTATTTTCATCGTACTTTGGCTTATCAAGTAGTGCATTGATATTCTTTAGCCCTTTAATAACACTCATAGTGTTTTCTCCTTATAGTATTTGCTATGTAAATTAGCTGTATCAGTTTAGCATTGCAGCTATGGATTTGTCAAATGAATGTTCAAGATTTTTAATAGCTTCGTCATCCATATCGCCAATATCCTTGTATTTCTTATCTAGTTGTATAACAGAAACACGAGATCCAAGTTTATTAATAATTCTGTCTTTCATATTTCCGCCTGCCTCATCATTATCAGCAATAACAATAATGTCATTGAAGTATTTTTGAAGAAGTTCTATTTGTATATTGGAGACATTTGCTCCTAATGTTGCTACCGCTGCAAAACCACATTGGTCTAGCCTAATAGCATCAAAAGATGACTCCACTACGTAAACTCTATTCGCTGTCTTAACTCTATGCAGGTTAAATAAAACTTTGGCCTTTGGCAAACCTGGAGTATTCTTAAATTCTTTGCCATCTATGGATCTTCCAACAAATCCAACCTCTATGCCATCTGGAGAATGAACTGGTATAGTAACCATATCTTGCTTTTCAGAATAACCCAATGAGAATTTCTTAACAGAATCTTCTGTAATCTGTCTACCAGAATAATATCTCATTGCACGTGGGGAATCTATGGCTTGTTGATTTAGTCGCTTAATTAATACCTGGTCATATTGTACGTACATTGGTTGCACAATAAGCTTTTTATTAATTTCAGCTTCTAGGTTGCCACCATCTTCTTTGGACTTAATATAACGCACAGCCTCAAAATATGTTCTGCCTGACATATGCATAATTAGTTCTACAAGATCTGTGACATGGTGACAAGAAAAGCAAAAGAAAATGCCAGATGTCTTGTCTACTTCGCCTGCTGGAGTTCTGTGGTTACCATGAAATGGGCAAAAGATAATGTAATCAGAGTCAACCTCAGACTCTATACTTACACCTGCTCCTGTGAGAACTCGTTTAACCTGCTCTGCTGTGTAAGCACTACTCTTGTTTCGTCTATTCCTAATATCCATTGGCTTTTCTTTTTTCCTACGTATACTCCATATAATGTTAATTCAAATTCAAAATATTGTTTTTCTTGGTTATATTCTATTGTAAAATCTTGATTAATGTCAAGTCTTGGTACATATCCAGAAATTTTCATTTCTGTTGTCAACAGTCTAGCATACTCGTCACGCAATCTAACCAACGCAGAGTCGTCATAGATGTTGCCCTTTAGATTAAATTTTTTTATGGGCTTGTGATGCAAGTTGTCCATGCATATATTATACCTACATATCTTCCATGTCTTTATACTTGTACCAGCCCTTGTCAAAGTCTACCTGGACCAAGAACTCACCCATAAATCCATTACGGTTTTTGCGGAACACACATTCAATAATGTCAGAATTTGCACCCCTACCAAGAGCCATTACCCAGTCAGCATCATATGCAATCTGGCGTGACCATGCGGTCTGACCTAGAGTAGGAACTGTATCTAGTTTAGTAACATCGTCTGGAGTTGCTGAAGAAATAGCAATAATTGGTACCTCTTCTGCAATAGCCAGAAGCTTTAGTTCACGAGACAGGTTCTTCATACGAACAGTCTCATTATCAGACTTTTGGTTTGGGCTCATAAGCTGCAAGTAATCCACAATAACAAAATCTGGTTTATACTGATCAATCTTTCCACGCAATACTGATGGATTAATGTCACCACCAGAATCATTTGAGATAATATGGAATTCTGGTCTACCCTCTAGCTTTGACTTATGCCAACGCTTCAAATCTTCAATCTCTACTTGGCCAGAACTAAGCTTACGATGAGACCACAATCCCTCTCCCATAATCGTAAATACACGATTACGAACTTCTGTTTCGCTCATTTCAAGGCTAATTACTAATGGAGACTTACCCTGTTTCCAGGCCTGTACGGCAAAATAGAGACTTAACCATGACTTTCCAATACCTGGATAGGCCAGAAATACACCAAGCTGCCCTGGCATGATTCCTGCAGGAAGATAATTATCAAATCCTGGCAATCCTGTCTTGATACCAACTGCACCAAGTTCCTGCTGTCTCTTTAGCTGTTCATAATATGCTACTGCAGATTCAATATCTGTAACATCAATATCCCTGATGGCAGAGGTATTCTTTTTTAGTTCAGAGGTTTTGGTAATTAGTTCTTCTAAAGCCTTTGTACCCT
>JACCDG011115624.1_pt1 | contig 36367 bp, 40 predicted proteins | sample 7442471 | NCBI WGS metagenome assembly JACCDG01 (sample SAMN15323444, study PRJNA562643) | freshwater metagenome | isolation source: river surface water | place: USA:Blue River Watershed | collected 2017-08-17 | reverse complement strand
TCTCATACTCACGCACTCACTCCTGGGTGTTGAAGATGTGAAGTCACTCGCTTTTGATGCGGTATTACAACTTGCAACTGCGCTCGCAGTCATGGTGTATTTCTTTGACGAACTCTTTATTCTCGTTCAAACAGTACTTCGGAAATTAGGGAGAATGCCAGTGAACGAGAAAGATCTTACTGTGGTGAAAGCAATTGGAATCGGAACCATTCCTGCCATAGTAATTGGTCTCTTACTTGAATCTCATATGGAGGGCTTGTTTAGAAACCCTGTTATTGTGGCTATTGTGCTTCTTTTAGGATCGTTCTTTTTCATGTTTGCAGAATACCGATATCAAAATAGTTTTCATACCGGAGAAGTCGATGTGCCGACAGGATTTAAAATCGGTTTATTCCAAACGCTCGCACTTATCCCTGGGTTCTCACGATCAGGCGCGACAATAGCAGGGGGAATGCTCCTCGGTCTTAACCGAAGTGATGCAGCTCGATTTTCTTTTTTGCTCGCACTCCCTATTATTTTAGGAAGTGGTACAAAGAAGTTGCTTGAGCTTCTTTCGTCGCCTACAGAGGTCGCATGGTTACCACTCGGTGTTGGTGCATTTGTGGCGTTTGTTGTAGGACTTTGCGCGATACATTTTATGATCACGTTTGTCCGTAACCATACCTTGTGGCCGTTTATTTGGTATCGGATTACTTTGGCTTTCTTTGTTCTTTATATCGCCTTTTTCGGCTAATACATAAAACGAGCGTGAAGGCGTTATCTACGTTGTTACCTTCAACATTCGTGTATTCATCATATAGAGATATGTCTCATGCACTCATGTTTCGGTGCCTCGTATCTAACGCCTTCATGCTCGTTTTACATCTCAAACAATCCTAAAGTTTTCACTCCTTGACTTCGCGCATCTGAGGTAATTTTGGAGTTCTTAGTACCATCGTGTATTCAGCACGTTTCTCTACGTACTCATTCCTAGACGCCCCGTATCCAAAGAATTTCTGAACGTCTTATGAAGGTTACTCACCTCTGAGGTTGTAGGTTAGATTTAAAAAAGATGCCGAGACGAAGATTTTACTTGGAGATTATCAAAAGGGGAGTGAAAAGGTCATTCGATGATTGTCATGTGGAGTCCAGTCACTAATATCAAGAGGAATTTCTCGCTTTTTCGTGCCATCTTTGTAGAGGACTTTTTGATTGAGGAGCGCGAATTCAAAAATTTCTTTTGTTACTTTTACATCCTGCTTGCAATATTTTTTAATAGATTCAATATCTCCTTCCCGCCACCATTTGATGGCCTGAAGTCCATTTGCTGATTTCTTCGCACCTATGGTTGCTTGTGCGACGGAGTCGAGTCGTAATCGTTTACCAAGTGATAGTCGGATAGCTTCAAGGAGATCGATACTTTTAATATGGGTTAAGTCACCAGGGTAGTATTTATTAAGGAGTGGAATATCGAAGTGGTTGCTGTTGTACCCGACCAAGACTTCTGCCTCTTCAAAAATAGGCCAAAGCTTATGTAATTCATCCACGTGGACCGTCGTATAGGTGTCCGTGAGAGAGTCATAGGCACAGCCAACAGAAATATCTAGGTCGGCAGGATTGTTACTCCCTGCATCAGCAAAAGTATTTTGTGTTTCAAGGTCAAAAACAACGTAGCGCATTATTGTAGGTGAGTTAGTAGTGCTGAAATTGGTCCAACTACTTCTGTCCCGTCACTGAGTCGCTTAAGTGTGTATGTCTCTGAAGTTATTTCATTTTCTCCAAGAACAATCACGTACGTTATGTTCTCGTCTGATGCACGTGATAATTTTTTACCAACTTTCTTATCGCTCAAATCTACTGAGACTGAAATATTGTGTGTGCGAAATTCGTCAGCGAGCCTGAGTGCGTCGAGGTTGGAGTCGGCTTGAGTAGGGAGAATAGAAAGCGTTGGAGCAGGAGTTGGGACGTTACCAGTGAGGAGATCGTGCGACTCAAGAAAATTTCGCATCGTGACGTCTCCCATGCCGAAGCCGATACCTGAAATAGGCTCGCCACCAAAGAGTGCAGTCAGGTTGTCATAACGCCCTCCACCAATAAGTGATCGATTATTTTCTGGGTCTGTATCAAACACTTCAAAAATGGTCCCTGTGTAATAATCAAAACCACGAGCAAGCGATCGATCAATTTTTACATTCTGAATACCGAGTGTTGAGAGTGCTCGTGTTACATCATTTTCTGCGGAATTTGATGATTGCATAACAGCGAAGACATTTTGTACTTTTGTGTCGTCATGCACGATTTCGGTAAGTGCACTCAGGTACTCTTCATGTGAAATTTTATGGTACCGGTCATTGAGTCGAGTAATGCTATGTTGCATGTCGGTGTCTAAAATACCTAGAGTATTGTATATAGTAGACATCTCTCTGCGGTCATTGATACGAATTTCAAACATATCGGGAGTTGCACCAAATGCAATGAGTACATTGTATGCAAGTGAGATTATTTCGACGTCAGCAGTGTAGTCTGCAAGTCCAAACATATCGCAGTTGAGTTGCCAGTGTTCCCGAAGGCGGCCTTTCTGTGGACGCTCATAGCGGAATAGGTTCGGAATAGAAAACCAGCGTATAGGGAACTGGAGATCACGGCGTTTACCAGCAACCATACGCGCTACCGTAGGAGTCATCTCTGGTCGGAGAGTAACCTCACGCTCACCCCGGTCAATAAAGGTATATGTCTGCTCGTTGACCATTTCCTCATTTTCAGCACCTTTACTCTTATAGAGTTCTGATGGTTCAAGAATTGAGGCATCGTAGCGTTCAAATCCAAAAGACTTTGCAGTCTTCGCCCATGTATCAAAAATATACTGCTGTACAGCCATATCAGCTGGATAGAAGTCACGGGTACCTTTATAGGGCTCTGTAGAAAGATGTGTATTCATAGGGTATAAATCCTATCATAGCGTATTGTGGTCTTCTGCGAAAGATCAAGAGGATCGTGAGGAGGTGACTACTCTACTACAGTGACGAGTTTCCGAGTGTCGCATTTTTGCCGAGAAGTGCGTCGGTGGCGCCAGTGATAATGCCTTTTAATTCTCCAGGTTTGGGGAGTCCGTATGCTTTAAAGTTTTTCTCAACCCCTGCAGTCTGTATTTCCAGTGTTCCAAAGTCGAGTAACGTTGCGACGATTCCAACAACGGAGACTTCAATATCTTGAAGACGCTCGAGTCTAAAACTAGCAGTAGAACGAGTAAAGAACCCCTTTTGATCGACTGCAATAAGTCGCTTGTTTGTTACGGTCCATATATCAAGATAGTAGTTTGTCCACACACTAAAGAGTGCCATCCATATTATGAGTAACCAGCCAGTATAGAGTGCAATCAACACCCCAATAGAATTTGGCGGAATAAGTAGCATGGTAGTCCCTGCTTCAATGAGCGTATACACGAGTAAGGGGAGTGCACCAGCACAGAGAAGTACAACGAGTTGTATAAGGAGAATGAACCAATGTTTTCGTACATGGATGAGTACAATCTCATCTGGTTCAAGATGTAATTTTTCTATAATCATACGGGAAGGGTATTAAGTGCAACGGAGAAAGTGAGGAGGAGGATTGCGCCACCGCTCAAATATATGGTGAGTGCAACAAGTGAGATATGTTTGCTGCTCCCGTAGGTAAACCAATGGTACGTTAAAAAAACAGTATGCAGCGTAAAAAAGAATAGTAGTATAAAAAAGATTCCCTGGACAAAGGTGAATATGATTTCAGGAGAAAAGGCGCTATCCATACGTACTATTGTGACACGTCTTCCATGGCTTTGCGATAGATGTGTGTGTACCGCTCAAGACCAAACTGATCTGTGCACGTCTTGCTCGTATACCCACACGCTGCACTCATTTCTCGAATCGATGTTGATTGCTGTGGATCGTGTTCAATGTATGCGATTCCAGTTGGGGTAAGCATATGTGGTAGGTCAGTGATAATGTGCTGAATGAGTTCTAAACCATTCTCTCCACCAAAGAGTGCAAGCGTAGGTTCGTGGACGAGAACATTCGCATCTGTGTCATTGGTTACAGGATCAATATAGGGAGGATTTGAAAAAATAATATCGTACGTTTGTGTGAGCTCTTCGTAGAGGTTTCCTCCATAGATATGGGTACGTGTTTCGTCGATACCGTTCTCTCTGATGTTTTTTAGGATAGTGGTGTGATGTACTGTATCAATCTCAACAAAATCAACAGTGACGTTGGGTATGTTTTTGAGTAAGGCTACGCCAATACAACCCGATCCTGCACACAGATCAAGTGCTCTCATCTGAATCGTAGGGGCCCTACCCCTATGATTTTGAATTTCGGTGATAATTTTTTCTACCCAAAACTCTGTTTCTGTACGGGGTATGAGTGGATGAGTATCAAGAAAAATAGTCGTGTGGAGAAAGGGAATTGAGCCGATAATATACGCAAGCGGCTCACCACGAGCGAGACGATCACAGTCAATAACAAAATCCGCGGTTTCTTTCCCAAGGTATTTTTCCTTAAGCAGCCATGTTTCATCTTGCGTCATAGTACGGACTATACGTGGATTACATGATAAACTCAAGATATGGAAAAAAGTCAGCATATTCTCGTTATTGAAAATCTCGTAAAAAAGTACGGTGAAAAAACTGCAGTTGATGGTATATCACTCACCGTTAGTAGAGGTGATTTCTTTGGGTTCTTAGGTCCAAATGGAGCAGGGAAGTCGAGTACTATTGGATGCATTATTGGTACGAACCGAGTGACAAGTGGTACGATTGTCGTAAATGGTTTTGATGTAGTAGAGGACTATAAAGAAGCACGAAAGCAGATTGGCGTTTCAGCGCAAGAATTTAACGTTGACTTCTTTGCGCCTGTTGAGGATTTGATTGATTTTATGGGTGGGTACTATGGCATACCGAATCCACTTCGAAGACAACGTGTTGCTGACCTCATTGAACGCTTTCACCTTGGTGACCATAAGCGTAAACCTTTTCGTGAACTCTCAGGCGGACTCAAGCGTCGTGCTATTCTTGCGCGTGCGCTCATTCATGATCCTGATCTCCTTATTCTTGACGAGCCGACTGCTGGGGTGGACGTGGAGCAGCGACATGAACTCTGGAAATATCTGCAGGAGTTAAATACAGAAGGTAAAACAATTATTCTCACCTCGCACTATCTTGAAGAAGTTGAGCTGCTGTGTCGGAATATTGGCATCATCAATAAAGGAAAATTAGTCGCACATGGCACCAAAGAAGATTTCCTTCAGAATGGAAAAACACTCGAATCACGCTATTTAGAAATCACTAAGGGAGACACATTTTAACTATGATTAACTGGATAGGAATCTACACATTTATCCGTCGCGAGATACTGCGCATGGCGCGGGTGCTCATACAGACGATCGTTTCTCCACTTATTTCCGCAACGTTGTACATATTTATCTTTGGTAGTGTGATTGGATCAACAATTGACCCGATTCACGGTGTCGAGTACATCACGTTTGTGTTCCCTGGGATACTTATGCTCAACATCATAGCTTCATCATTTGCGCACAGCTCAAGCTCAGTCTACTTCGGCCGATTTATCAAAAGCATTGAAGAGATACTCATCTCACCATTCTCATATTTTGAAATTGTCTTCGGGTATGCCTTTTCGGCAGTTGTGCGGGCAACCATTGTCGCGGTGGGTATATTAGCTATTGGGTTACTCTTTGGTGCGGTCACGATAACACACCCATTTCTATTCCTGTTTTATGTTGTCAGTATTTCTACCATTTTTGCACTACTCGGTATTCTTGTGGGCTTGTGGGCGAATGGGTTCGAACAGCTCTCTGCACTCAATACCTTTGTCATAACACCGTTTACGTATCTTGGAGGAATCTTCTATTCCATCACCATGCTTCCTGAGTCTGTAGCCTTAATAACTCGACTAAATCCATTTTTCTATTTTGTTGATGGTATTCGAAATGCAATGATTGGTATCAGTGAGGCAAATACGGTGATTGGGCTCATTGTCATCATAGGACTCATTACAAGTTTAGGTAGTCTCACTATTTATCTCTTCAAGATAGGGTGGCGCATTCGATCGTAATCATGTGTATAGGTGTGAGGATACTCAAAGTGTCACCATGATACACTGTGTTCATTATGGTAAATCAAGAACTTCACAAAACAGTTGCACAACTCATGCAGAGTGGTAAAGGTATCCTTGCCGCGGATGAGAGTGATGCGACTGCAGGGAAACGATTAGCAATTGCACAACTTCCAAACCAGGCAGGGAATCGACAGGACTTTCGAGAAATTCTGTTTACCGCTCCCGGTATCGAAGAGTATCTTTCTGGAGTTATTTTGTATGACAGCACCCTAAGGGAGAGTACCGACCAAGGAGTGCCATTTGTCGATGTTCTTGCGGCACGAGGTATCGTACCTGGTATTAAGGTTGATATGGGGACAAAGAGCATCCCAGGTTTTCCTGAGGAAGTTTTTACGCAAGGGCTTGATGGTCTTGATGAACGGTTTAAAGAGTATTACGCGATTGGTGCACGGTTTGCTAAGTGGCGTGGAGTCATTACTATTGGAGACAATATTCCTACGAACGAGTCTCTTGAATTCAGTGCACATCAGATGGCTATGTATGCACTCTTAGCACAAGAACATGGCATTGTCCCAATGGTAGAACCTGAAGTTATTTTTTCAGGTTCACATTCTGTCGATACTGCTGAAGAAGTAACAACGCGCACCCTCAATATTTTGTTTAATGTCCTCAAAAAGTACCGAGTTGATATGGGAGGGTTGATCTTAAAATCGAGCATGGTTCTCGCAGGAGATGCAAACAAAGAACAGTCGTCGCCAGACGTTGTTGCAGCAGCAACACTACGGACTTTTAAACTTTCAGTGCCGCGCGATGTGGGAGGTATTGTATTTCTTTCAGGAGGTCAGTCCCCAATTCGCTCAACGGAGAATCTGCAGGCAATCGCAGCTTTTGGAGCTCAGCCATGGCCGATCACATTTTCTTTCTCACGTGCTATACAAGAACCGATGCTCCTCGCATGGCAAGGGAAGCCAGAAAATGTCTCTCAGGCACAGAAAGTCTTACTTCACCGTGTACGCATGAATGGACTCGCACAACTTGGTAAATACGATCCATCACAGGATACAAAACAATAGCTCTATAAAGCAACAAAAAAACCGAGGGCATGCCCTCGGTTTTTTTGTATATTATCTTGTGCTAAGTGGTGTGTTCGTCCAGCGATTCTCATTATGAATAGAGAAAATCTTGGTCATTATTTCTTCTGGGTAGAAGAAATAATGACAGACCAGAAACTATAGTCATTACATTCCTTAGTTTCTAGGCCACGAAAATTCCCAATAGTCGCTACGCTCCTTTGGTCATTTTACTTCTTCTCCTTGTAAACAGTATGCTTTTGGGCAACTGGGTTGAACTTCTTGAATTCAAATTTCTTATCTGCGTGCTTCTTCTTGTTCTTCCGTGTGTAGTAAGTATGACCTTTTCCGACACCTTTAGAATCTCCTTGAGAGACGAGTTTTATTAGTTTATCCTGTGACATAGTTCGACGATAGTACCAAATATACGGCTCTCCGTCAATGATTTGCAAACGGTTTAAAATCTATAGATATGGGCCTCTTTTAAAGGGTATAGAGGAACATGACTGCTCCCATGCCTATAAAAACGACAAACCCAAATGCAGCGATAGCGAAACTGTGTCTCATAATGTGTGTTTAGACTGATATACACTCATTATGTGCTATAGAAATGTGCTAAAACTGCTTAATCCACAGCCCATAGTTTTTCCAGATTGGTAGATATGAACCCATCTTTGTCCTGTGGATTGAGTATGCGAGCCCATGCGTACCCAAGCTTTCTGCTATATGTTCGCCAAGAGAACGCATATAGGTGCCTGATGAGGCAATGCAGGTGAATGAGAGTATCTGATACTCGAGGGTGGGGTTTTCTTCAATCTTACTCCACGATGCCCGCACATCTGTACGCCTAAAATCTTGCCCGAGTGCCTTACGTGCATCTGTAACCGGTGGAATGGTTTCTATTTTTGCACTCACTGATTTGAGTAAATCCGATTTAGAAACTGTTTTAAGTTCGTTAAAAACTAATTTTAGGATAGTTGATTTCTTAATAGGTATCTCGATTTCATTGAGCCTGCTTTCGAGTGCCCACGTATGGAGAGGTTTACCCTGGATTGTTTTAGATGAAAAGTGTGGGTAGGGGAGTTCGATGGGTCCACGTAGCTTTGAAAAAAGCGTACGAATAGCTTCATCAGATATTGTTGTAGGGGTGTGTGCGGTAGTTATGCCGAGTACGTCACCGCTGTCTGACGCAATCCCAAAAAGTAATTCCACTTTATACTCTTTCTGAAATGCATGATATTTTTCCTGTACTTTACATTCCTCACCGACAAGAATAAGGAGCTTTCCTGACGCCATTGGGTCAAGTCTCCCTGCATAGGCGAGTGGAATATCGCTCGGTATTCCATGTGCAAGACGCCCACGCTCGAGTGCGACGAGTGGTGTCTCGCCAACTTTTTTTTCGGTTGTGAAATAAAGGAGTCGCTGCATGATTAAAATAGAATATGCCTAGTATGTCGTATTTTAGAATTAAAAAAAGGGGCCGCCTGCGATGATGCGCGGCAGCCCCCTGGATCAAACTTCGACATGATGGTCACCACGTACTTTCGGCACGGATGCAGGCGATCACCCACTTGATTGAGGTTTGATCTGTCGCAACAACCACCTCAATAGGCAAGAGTGTGTTTTTTTTCAGGTCCACATGTGCACCCACTTTCTTTGCGAGTGCGTCCTTGAATACAAGTGGCATAGTCTGACACAAAACCCTGGGAATCCTGATACGGTTTACATGCCGTACCGTGAGTGTGAAAGCCACACCCGCCTGATCTTCTACCACGCACTCAAGATGCGGGTACTCAAGCTTCGTCAACAGTTCTGCTGTGTATGGGAGCAAGACTCCCACGAGCGCAGCAAGCTGGGCTTGTTGCGCATCAGTCGCAAGATTGTCTATCGTCGTTTCCATCGCGTTCTCCTCAGTGACTGCAAGCCGCAGTCTGTGGCTTCGTCCAATTCGGGCGATAGTTTGAATATACTATACCTGTAGATAAAAAAGAAGGCGCGGTGTGCAGGAGAAGTCCTGCGACACCAGCGCCCGTTTCTGGTTGAGGGAACGTCACGTAGGTGACAACTCCCACCCAATTTCTCGATCCTGAACGACGAGGAGCCGCACAGCGACTCCAAGCGTGCGGAGGTTCTCAATAAACCCCTCTGCTTCTCGTTTTTGGATATCAGAAATCAATGTTCTCGTTCGCCCTCGCATTTTGAGCTGAACGATCGCACCACTCGGTTGGATCGTCCACAAATGGTCGGGTCGAGTGCGAAGCCACTTTTGCAGTTGCCGTTTGACCATCCCAGCCAGCGTACGTGCTGCGGCTGACACTCTGGTCTTTTTTTGTTTTTTCTCTTCCAATTCCAATCTCCGGTTGATGTCCTGTGCAGCCTATCCACACAGTAACGATGAGAAATATACAACAGAATTTGTAATATGTCTAACTATTATGGTCGCTGAGGATTTTTAACTGGGCTCTTTTTGTACTATAGGGTACTATAATGAAATCTATGCATATCCAAATCATGAAAAAAAGTATCATTCTCTTTTTACTTAGCGCCTTGTTAGTACCGTCTTTCACATTTGCCGATGGTACTAATCTTGAGGTTGCTGGCTGGATTCCGTACTGGAGAGATTCTGAGGGAATAAAGGATGCTACAAAGCATCTATCGTCTATTGATATGGTGTTTCCTTTTGCATTCACGGTGACAACTAAAGGTGAGCTTCGAGATCAAGCAGGTCTCGACGACAGAGAGTGGAAGCGTTTTGTGTCACAAGCACAGAGAAAAGATGTGCTTGTACTTCCTACCGTCATGTGGAGTGATGGGGCAAGTATTAATTCTGTACTCAGTGACTCATCGACTCGAAAGAAACATATTGAAGAGATTGTAGATATGGTTAAAAAAGGAAAGTACGATGGTGTCGATATAGATTATGAAGGGAAGCTTGCAATCACGATTGACTACTTCTCACTTTTTTTAAAGGAATTAAAGGAAGCGTTGGGTACAAAAGTCCTCGCATGCACAATTGAGGCTCGAACACCGCCTGATTCGTTGTATCGAGACGTTCCTGCAACCATTTCGTACGCAAATGACTATAAAGCTATCGGGACACACTGCGATACTGTTGAAATCATGGCGTATGATCAACAGCGTGCAGATATTAAACTCAATGCTGAAAGAGTGGGCTTGCCCTATATGCCAGTCTCAGATCCGGATTGGGTGCGTAAGGTGCTTCAGCTTGCGGTAAAAGATATACCAAAGGAGAAAATATTTCTCGGTATTTCGTCATATGGATATCATTATGCAGTCACTGTTGCCCCGAATTGGTTTAAAGACTATCAAAGAATAGGTGCACTCAATGTCCCGCATATCCTCGCACTTGCGAAAGAATATAAAGTAACACCAACACGTAACCGCGCGGGAGAAATGGGATTTACGTATGTTCCAAAGAGTTCAAAACTAAAACTCAAGAGTTCGTTGCAGATACCTAAAGACACCCAAAAAGGAGACGTGGTGGCGCAGCGCGCACTCGCATATGCAAATAAGACAGGGGAGACGGTTGTCATACATATGACATCTTATAGTGATGCAGAGTCAATGAAGCAAAAAATTGATCTTGCAGAGGAGTTTGGTATTCGTGGCGTAGCATTCTTTAAAATAGATGGAGAGGAGGATCAGAAAGTGTGGAAATATTTTAAGTAGCATTGATCGTTATACTGTTGGGAGAGGTGTGTATCATTTTTTTATATTCGGTATAGACCAAGTATAAAATAGCAATATCGATCACTATAATTCCTGCGAGTGTGAACGAGTGAGTATGCGTGAGTCGAAACACTCCATAGCAGATAAAAAGTGCAATGAGAGACATTGTAATTGGAAACGCCTGTCGAATATGTCGGAGTAGACATCCTGAAAGTATCATATCTACGATTCCCCAAAATAGAAAATAGCAGGCAATAAAATAGGTGACGGTAATATCGTGCGTGTCAAAAATGTTGTACAGCTGTTCGAGTACAGCGTCTCCCTTAGGACCAGTTAGTTCGTGTGCCATAAGTAGGTATACAAAATCACTCAGGGATTGCCCAATCATTTTAAGAAGCGCAATACCGACCACTACCTTAAGAAAGCCATAGAAAATCCGCCACCACATACTGAGTTTAAACAGTAGTGAGAGATTTTTTGGAGAGGTGAGAGTTTCGACATCAAAAGTATCCATAGTATGGATGAGTATAGCAGAGGTTGTACTAAAATAAATGAGTGAAGAGATGTAATGTTATACTATGATTAGTTTTGCTAGTTAATTTAAGAAGTCGTACATTAAATCTTAATTATAATTAATATACATACAACCATGTCATCAAGAGCACCCTACATTTTTCGAAAGATTATGCTTACTTTAGCAGTCATATTATTATGCATGCTAGCATTTTCTTTTCTCAGCACTTTTGCAAGAGCTGAGACAATAAATACTCGTGAGGCTTTAGAAGAACAGATCAGTAAACTTGTGCAACAGGTGGAGAATCAGTCTAGTATAGAGGTAGCAAATAATACGCGTCTATCGGTAACAGTGCCAGCTATTGTTTCTATGGGTGAGACATACAAAATTAGTTGGGATGATTTACAAGGACCGACGCTTTTGCGTTTAGCGGAGGCATTCCCATCTGCAAAAGGAGAAATTATTGCATATAGTAATAATCAGTCCCTTGGTGTTGCACAAACTGTCGCAGAAAATATCTCAATGCAAGAACTTTTATCCGGCGAGATGGAGTGGCATGTTGGTTCGCGTACGAATGATGGGAGAGTGCTACCATCAGGAACATATACGATTGCCTTATACATAAGTCTTCCTGAGGAAGATGAAGATGATGGGGGAGGTCCAGCAATTGCGCAAGGTAATAGCTCTGAATTTTCGATATATGCGCCGACAACAATAGCTCAACCATCTAAAAATCCTGAGGTCGAACGACTACTTGCACTTCTCGAACAGCTCGTTCTACTCTATAGACAAATACTTGAGAAAGAACAAAGTGGATTATAAAAATTCATACAAAAAATGCCCCACAAATGTGGGGCATTTTTTGTATGTTGTTCGATGACTTACGCTTCAACAAAGGTGAGTGCCTTTCCTTGTTCACTACCGCGACCTGTTCGTCCGATACGGTGGATGTAATCCTCGTAGGTGGAAGGAAGATCGTAGTTGATGACGTGTGTGACACCATCTACGTGGATACCTCGCGCTGCAACGTCAGTTGCTACGAGTACCTTTGCCTGACTATCTTTAAATCGCTTCAAAGATCGTTGTCGTTGTGGGTGAGACTTGTTTCCGTGGATAGATTCAGCAGAGATGCCATGCTGCACAAGCTGTTGCGCTAGTTTCTCGACACTATGCTTCATTGCACCAAAGATGAGTACTCGTTTGAATGCTGGATCTTTAAGAAGATCGGTGAGTATTTCAAATTTATGTACGTGTCCATATTTTACAATATCCTGTTCAATGCTTGAGGTGATATCCTGCTTCTTAACCGATACCACAACTGGGTCACGAAGGAAATCGTTCACAAGTTTTTTGATCTCGTCTGACATGGTCGCAGAGAAGAAAAGCGTTTCATGTCCAGCTGGTATGCCTTTCAAAATCATACGCATATCGTTTATGAATCCCATATCGAGCATACGGTCTGCCTCGTCGAGAACCACGGTGGTGATCATTCCTGATTTGAGCGCGCCGCGTTCAATAAGGTCAATAACACGTCCTGGTGTTCCAATAATGAAATGATTCTTTCGCTTGAGGCTAAAGATTTGTGGTCGAATGTTCGTCCCTCCAACACATGTGGTTGAATAGAGCTTTGACCCTCCGGAAAGCTTTTTCAGTTCAGCTTCAATCTGAATCGCAAGTTCACGAGTAGGGGTAAGAATAAGTGTCTGTCGCCCATACTCCCTTAGTGTCTTATCAATAAGGGGAATAAGGAATGCTGCTGTTTTACCAGTACCGGTGTTTGCAAGACCAATAACATCCTTACCGTCAAGAATGTGCGGAATAATTTCGTCTTGAATCGGGGTCGGGTTTACAAGTCCTGATGAGGTGATAGTGAAGGCAAGCTTCTTATCAAGTCCGAACTCAGTAAATTTATGCTTTGGTTCAAATACCTCTGCTGTCGCTGGCTTGACTGGATTCTTATTTATAAATTTAGAGACATCAAATGTCTTGAGTACACGTCCACGTCCGCCGCTTCGTGGTGCTCGGTTGTGTGTGAATGGCTTTGATCCATTTCCTCCTCGTGAGTCAGTACGAGAAAATGAATTCGTTCGTGGCGCTCGACTAAACGAAGAGCGACTCGCACTTCCAGTGGTGCGATCGCCTCCTTGTGGTCGTGGACCAGTATAGGTAGTAAACTTCTTTTTTGCTGCGAATGATCCAGATGGTCGACGTGATGCTGATTGTTGGGATCGTCCGTGTGATGCAGTGCTTGCACTTCGCGGAGAAGAGGTACTTCGTGAGGATCTGTTGAAATTGTTCATAAAAATATGATTAGTAGAACGTCTGTAGCATGTGACCAGACTCTAAAACGCATGCATCAAATAGTGATGGCGTGAGTGTATGTGGCACTGGTGTAGCTGTACAACAGTGAATGGTCTATAGCAGTAAGGGCTCTATGTGCAGGTAGTAAAACCGAAATGCGCAAAATTACTTTCTTGCAGTGCGAACCTAGAGAGCCCTACACGAGAATCTTAAGGTGAGAGAATAGTAATATATCTTTTATATATTGTCAATCCTCAGTGCACATATGACGCTTTATGCTATACACTTCATTCACTATCCGAAAGGATTTTTCTACCGTATAGTTTTTGTATGTTTGAAATGATTTTTGGAAATGTAGAGCTGACATTTGCATTTAATTTGCTCCTGTCTATACTCGCAGGCCTCGCGATTGGGCTTGAACGTGAGTCGCGTGGTAAAGATGCAGGTGTGAGTACCCACTCACTCGTCATTATGGGAGCAATGCTCTTTACGTTTATTTCTCTACAAATCGAGGGTGACGAAGCGCGCATAGCTGCACAGGTGGTTACAGGCATTGGATTTCTTGGTGCCGGTTTGATTCTGAAGGACGGTACTTCAGTACGTAATCTCACCACGGCTGCTAGTCTTTGGTTTGCTGCTGCTATTGGTATGTCCTTTGGCGCTGGTCTCTATATCATTGGAATATTTTCAACACTCGTGAGCATACTTATTTTACGTATTCCTCATCTTGTCTCTCCTGAACATCCAGATAGAGAAGTACACTAAATTTTGAATACTTTTTCATACGTATTACAGTCACAGTAGTTTTTTTTGTTGCTTATACACCTTTTAAATAACTAATGAGTTAAAACGATATTTGCTCGTGGTAGGATGGTGATGACTGTGCTTCCAGCACTTCGAGGATTATATGTGGTTGTACAGTATGTAAGGTACGTGCAATGCGAGTGTTAACGTTTGGCTGGGACTACCCACCAATGAAAAACGGAGGGCTTGGTGTCGCTTGTCATGGGCTCACCGAGGAATTACTAGAGCTCGGACTCGATATTGTTTTTGTGTTGCCACGTAGTCAACCTATTATTGGCAATCAAAAATTCATTTTTGCGAACAAAAATCCTAAGACATTACATGTGTTTGCGTCCCCACTTCTTCCGTATCAGCACGCACAATCATTTATTGAATACTTCACGTCGGACGGTAAGCGAGTACGATTTTCAACGCGCATTATAGATGAGGTGTATAGGTACGCAGTCGCCGCGTATGACATAGCGCTCAATGAACAATTTGATCTTATTCATGCGCATGACTGGACCTCGTACTTAGCTGGTGTAGCCGCGAAGCTTGCAACCGGGAAACCGCTCGTGCTTCACGTACATGCAACCTCATTTGATCAGGCGGGAAGCGATAATGTGGATTCTGAAATTTATGCGATCGAGCGTGCTTCATTTGAATACGCAGATTCTGTAGTTGCGATCAGTAATTACACAAAAGGAATTGTGTGCCAGAAGTACAACATTAATCCTGACAAAGTGACTGTGGTGCATAATGGCATCAAACCACAAACACCCGCAACGCTACCAGCAGTCCTTCATGAACTAAAAGCGCAGGGTAAAAAAATAGTTTTTTATAATGGACGAATCACAATTCAGAAAGGTGTCGATTACTTCGTACGCGCCGCTCGCAAAGTAGTCGATCACGACCCACGGGTTGTTTTTGTGATCTCTGGTTGGGGAGATATGGAGCACCAGATTATGCATCTCGTGGGTTCTCTCGGACTTTCACAAAATGTTATCTTTGCAGGAGCGCTCTGGGACGAGGAACGTGATCGTATGTATCAAGCTGCAGACCTGCTCGTGATGCCGTCAGTCTCTGAACCATTTGGTCTTGTACCGCTCGAGGCAATGCAACATGGTACACCGGTACTTATTTCAAAACAGTCAGGAGTTGCAGAGGTGCTCACACATGCACTCAAAGTCGATTTTTGGGATATAGATGAGATGGCAAATAAGATCATTGCCGCACTCAGGTACCCTGTAATGAACGCACAGCTCGTACGCGAGGGTCGGTATGAATTACTCCGGTTAACATGGAAACGAGCAGCAGATAAGGTCGTCACGCTCTACAAGTCGTTACTCCATAAGATGCATCATACGAAATAAATATATGCTTACCGTCTGCCCCTATTTTCACGTACATCAGCCATACCGCATCAAGCGATACCGAATTTTTGATATTGGTACTGATAGCGAATATTTTAATGCAGAAGATGAGACTGATCTTAACAATGCACGCATTCTTCGGAAAGTTGCAGAGAAGTCATATATTCCTACGACTGCGCTCCTTCTAGAGCTGCTTGAGCGACATCCTGAATTTCGCTTTGCACTTTCGTTTTCTGGAACCGTACTTGATCAGTTTGAAACGTACCTTCCGCACGTCTTACACGCATTTCAAAAATTGGTAGCTACAGGCAGGGTAGAGATACTCGCTGATACGTATTATCACTCGCTCGCTTTTTTCTATTCACGAGATGAATTTGAACGTCAAGTTGCGCTCCATAGAGAGCGTATCCAAAAACTCTTTGGAGTTACACCACGAGTGTTTCGTAACACAGAGCTCTCATATACAAATGATCTTGCAAAGTGGTGTGAAGATAATGGGTACCTTGGCATTATGGCAGAAGGATGGGACCCAATCCTCGGATGGCGAAGTCCAAACTATCTCTATCAACCAAAAGCATGCAGTTCTATTAAAGTCCTGCTCAAAAACTATAAATTATCTGATGACCTTGCTTTTCGCTTTGGGAATAAGGGATGGGAAAGTTGGCCCCTTGATGCACACACGTATGCACGGTGGATTACTGCACACCATGGGGACGGACAGACTATTAATCTCTTTATGGATTTTGAAACGTTTGGTGAACACCAATGGCAAGATACCGGCATCTTCGATTTTCTAAGAGAGTTCCCGAATGCACTCCTTTCCCAAGGAGACACAGGCTTTAAGACACCAACAGAAACGATAGCCGCATACCCAACCGTCGGTGAATTTGATGTACCACACATTCTTACCTGGGCAGACACCGATCGAGATCTTACCGCATGGGTAGGGAATGATATTCAACGTGATGCAATAGCAAAAATTTATGCTATGGAAGAAGATGTACTTCGTACGGGTGACATAGCACTCATTGAGGCGTGGAGAAAATTGCAAACGTCTGATCATTTCTACTACATGTGCACAAAATGGTTTAGTGATGGAGATGTGCATGCATACTTCAGTCCGTATGAATCCCCATATGATGCGTATATCGCTTTCATGAATGCGCTAAGTGATTTACAATGGAGGGTATCACAAGTGCCACGTAGGGAGGTTACTGAAGAGGCACAAGTTTTGATCAAAACAACTTTTTGGTCTCGCGTTTTACATATACTCAACGCGTGGCAAAAAAAGATATTTGATCGAGTAGTGTTTATTCGGAAATATGTTGTAGCACAATATATTTCATTAATTAGTTCTTATGACAACAACAAAAACAAAAAAGGCTAGTCCTAAAAAAAGTACTGCAAAAAAAAGTACAAAAGCTGCAAAACGAGCTCTCGTGTGCGCTAATGGAGAGCAATGTTTTTGGACCACTGATGGCACTATTATCTCCAACCTTGTCGAACTTCGAGACACGCTTCTCAATATGTCTGATGACGTATTTGCGTACCACGCAAACGCAGAGCGAAACGATTTCGCTGATTGGATTGATGCGGTCTTAGGAGACAGCGAGCTCGGAAAGAGTATCCGTGCTTCAAAAAAACCAAAGAGTGCACATACAGTAGTAGTACGAAGACTTAAACTCTACGACATCTAATTATTCATGTCGCGCGCAATCACGATTGGTAACGGCAACCTTCTCGTTGGACTCGATCATCGAGGACAAGTTCGTGATTTTTATTTTCCCTATGTAGGGCACTCGAACCATGTGAGCGGCGCGAGTGGTTCATATGTGCATCGTGTCGGGGTGTGGGTAGAGGGAGTACTCCACTGGCTTTCTGATGAACATTGGGATGTACACGTCCGCTACTCAAAATTCTCTGGTTCGAGCGATATTACTGCAACTAACGATACTCTCGGTGTCTCGCTCCAGATCACTGATGTGGTGCATAACGAAAAGGATGTATTTATTCGTAAAGTCACTCTCAGCAATCGTACAGACAAGGAACGTCTCATTAAAGTTTTTTTTGGTCAAGAATTTCGTATCTCTGAGTCGAGACGAGGTGATACAGCGTTTTATGATCCTCGTGTTCGGGCTATCATTCACTACAAAGGTCATAATACGTTTCTAACCTATGCGACGCATGATTGTGTTGGCTTTTCAGAATATAGTGTGGGGCTTTTCGGCATTGAAGGGAAGCAGGGCAGCTACACCGACGCGGAAGATGGCGAGCTTTCAAAGAATCCAATTGAGCACGGTTCAGTAGACTCAGTGATTGGTATTGTGTGCCATGTGCCGGCACACGCGGAAACTCAGATGCACTATTGGGTCGTCGCAAGTAAAACAATAGAAGAAGTGCATGCACTCCATCAGTATGTTTTAGATGAAGAACCAAATCGTCTTATTGACTCTACGACTCACTATTGGCAAGCCTGGACTGAACGTGAATCAAAAGACTTGAAAGCCTTTAGTCATCGTGTCGCACACCTCTACGAGCATTCGTATAATGTCATGCGGGTGCATACAGACAATCGAGGTGGCATTATAGCTTCCTCTGATTCGGATATGTTGAACCAAGGGCGAGATACATACTGCTATGTGTGGCCACGTGATGCAGCAATTATTGCAAACGCATTCGATCGATCAGGGCATACTGATGTCACACAACGTTTCTTCACGTTTATGTCGAAGTGCATTGTGCCTGACGGGTACCTCATGCATAAGTATAGGTCTGACGGTGTACTTGGGAGTTCATGGCACCCCTGGGTCCAAAATGGTGTGTCTAAGTTACCAATTCAAGAAGATGAGACAGCAATAGTACTTTACATGCTCGCACAGCACTATCGTGTTGCCAAAGATCTTGAATTTATTGAATCCCTCTATAATCCATTTATAGAAAAAGCTGCTGATTTTATATATAGCTATGTAGATATTGAGACAGGACTTCCACTCGGTTCCTACGATCTCTGGGAAGAGAAGTTTGGTAGTTCTACCTATACTGCCGCTTCAGTGTACGGTGCACTCCATGCTGCAGCAGAACTGTCTGCGGTGCTTGGTAAGCGAGAGAATGCGAAGCGCTATCGTGATAGGGCTGAATCGATCAAGAAAGCGATCATGACGTACCTTTTCGATGTGGAAACAGGTACGTTTGTAAAACTTGTGCGCATGGATGAGTCAAAAATGGTGTACGACAAAACACTCGATATGAGTAGTGTATTTGGGATTGTGATGTTTGGAGTACTACCGATATCCGATAAACGTGTACTTGGTGCCTTCCATACGACGTGCGAGAAGTTGACGGTACGTACCTCATACGGTGGCTACCTCCGCTATGAACACGATAACTATTATCGAGCGACCGATGAATCAAACCCATGGTGTATTACTACACTCTGGGTTGCACGTTGTCATATACGATTAGCAAAGACAAAAAAAGATTTGACACGCGCGTATGAAATACTTGAATGGGTCTGTGATCGAGCGACAGAGAGTGGACTACTTCCGGAGCAAATTCATCCACATACCGGTGCACACCTTTCGACCACACCGCTCATATGGAGCCATGCGGAGTTTGTGCTCACAGTTGATGAGTATTTGCAAAAGCTCAAATCTTTTCATCCAAAGGCTTAAGTGTGACAACATAGCTTGAAGTTGTTTGCTATACTATACATATGTATATAAAACTTTTTTTGATCGCGTTCCCAGTATTTTTTATTATTGATATGGTGTGGCTCGGTCTCGTCGCGCGTACGTTCTATCGTGACCAAATTGGTTTCTTGTTAAAAACTGATTTTAACTGGATAGCAGCAGTCTCATTTTATGTGCTGTTTGTGATAGGTCTCATTTTCTTCGTGATAGAACCAGGTCTGAAGTCAGGTTCATGGACAACAACCTTACTCACTGGAGCATTTTTTGGTTTGATTACGTATGCTACGTATGACCTTACCAATCTCTCCACCGTGCGTGATTGGCCAGTCCTTATTACGTTTGTGGATATGGCGTGGGGGATGGTGCTTGCAGGTTCTGTTTCAATTCTGACCTACATGATTGCACGAGCTATAGGACTCTAACCGTATGATATTTTTTCTCGCTGAAATTATTGCTCTTCATATAGCATTTTGGTTTTTACTTTCTATCATTAAAAAGCGAAATGATGTTGCAGATGTGGCATGGGGACTCGGGTTTGTGCTTATTGCATGGGGAAGCCTTCTGTTTGCAGATACACTTACCGTACAAGGCATACTCGTTACACTTCTCGTGAGTATATGGGGAACTCGTCTCGCGTATCATATAGGGAGGCGCCACAAGGGTAAGCCAGAAGACTTTCGGTATGCTACCTGGAGACAAGAGTGGGGAAGATGGTTTTATCTTCGTTCGTTTTTTCAAATCTACGTGCTCCAGAGCCTCCTTCTCCTCCTCGTGGTGAGTCCAGTTATTTTTATTACCGCTGGAGGTGCTCATGCATGGAGTCTACTCGATACTGTGGGAGTGATGGTCTGGGTAACAGGCTTCTTATTTGAGTCGATTGGAGACGCACAACTTGCTCGTTTTCTTAAAGATCCTTTGAATAAGGGTCACCTGATGCAAACGGGTCTCTGGCGATATACTCGACACCCAAATTATTTTGGCGAGGTCACACAGTGGTGGGGGCTGTGGCTCATAGCGCTCAGTGTTCCGTATGGTGCACTTAGTATCATTGGTCCACTCACTATTACGCTTCTTATTTTAAAAGTTTCTGGTGTACCACTCCTTGAGAAAAAGATGTCAGAGCATCCTGAATTCGCTGACTATGAGAAGCGTACGAGTATGTTTATCCCGCTTCCTCCTCGAAAGATATAGATAGAAAGATAGATCATATACAAAAGATAAAGCCGCTTCCCTTGAGACAAGGTAGGCGGCTTTATGTGTGGGGTGGCAGATGCTCCAAGTAGCATCTGCGCGAAGGTACATGGACAAGCAAAAATCAGAACTTGGTTGAAAAATCACGGATTGTTCTCGGATACAGCGGACGCTCCACTTGCTTGATCCGCTCGTGTAAGGTCGCCACGGTATCACCTTCGAGGATCGCAACACGCTCTTGTGCCAGAATCGGACCCTCATCCAACTGTTCTGTGGCAATGTGGATGGTTGTGCCTGTCTCCGCCACACCGGCCGCAAGCGCGTCAGCAACAGCTTTCTCACCCTTGAAGGCTGGCAGCAAGGAAGGATGACTGTTGAGGATCCGTCTCTTGAAATGGCGAAAAATCGACGGCGAGAAAATGGTCATGAACCCAGCCATCGCAACCAGATTCACACCGTGTTCCAAAAGTTCTCGCGTGATTTGCTCCGTAAAACCGGAGCGATCGAAGTCAAGACCACCGTTCGTGTACCCGTAACGCCGACGGTCAACGAGTCTGATTGGAATGTGTGCCCTGTAGGCAATTTCCAATCCACGGCAAGGACGGTCTGCCACCACCAGACTGATGGGTAGTCCGTCTTGGATCATTGCGTCAAGCAGTGACCCAGTCCCTGATACCAAAACCCCAATTTTCTGTATCACTCGAAAACTCCTTGATCTGTGCCTTTCGGCGAGGAACACTCAGGACATACTGAGATACCGAATAGTAAACCCCCGTACTGATTTGATGTCAATATGACTGCATAAAATACATATGTAAAAGAGTGAGGAGATACTACAAGTTTGTATTCCTCTCCTATAGGGATGAAATTGAACAGTTTATCTTGGTTTGTACGCAATAAAGCCACCTGCGTCACGCATAGGTTCAGTGAGTAATAACTTCTCCTGGATTGAATGTTCTCTATCGGAATCTACCTCCAACTCACTTATGCGCACGAACCCTTTTGAATCCAGCATATGTTCAAGTTGCTTGAGAGTAAATAAATCACGTTCCTTTAAATCATTATTGTATTGTTTTTCGCCACTAGAAGAGATGGATTCTAAGATATACCCAAAGCTTGAAATTAAAATAAAGCCTCCAGGGCGAAGTACTCGAAATGCCTCAGTGATAAGCTCAGCCGCTTGATCTTTAAGGGTAAGGTTAGGTGCTGGGCAGTTTATTAAATTACTAGTGACAATACCGGAGACAGACGCATCGGAAAGTGGAAGTTTTTGACCTAATGCATATATTGGTAATAGAGACTCTGCTTGTACAGCTTCCTTTAAATCTTGATGAGAGAATAAATTTCCTTTCTCAAGGTCGATTATGAGAAGCCTTGCTCCTTTTTCTTCACATTCAGCTAACACAGTTTCGTTCAAACTATTCAACCCTCCAACAGGATCGATAGCAAAACCCGCACCGATATTAAGCACTACGGCATCTTTCTCGATTAGTTTTTCAAAGATCCGTATATACGTTTCTTTTGAGATAGGATCTGGATTAAAGCTGACCTTAATAGTCTCGTCTTGGTCCGCCACCTTATTTCCTTTGTTGAATACCTCATCACGAATGACTTTCATTTTTTCTGAGCCAAAATATTTCATGGGATATAGTATACAATAATGACTAGTATTTCTCCCATAGGTATTGCTGTAGAAAAACAATAAGCCGTGAGTCAGTGGCTTACTGTCTCACGGCTTAGAACTCGTACCGATCGAGTAGATCGAATATGCGTATGTACGCGTCTAGGATGACAATTCTTGCCTGACTCGTATCGCACACAGCAGTGTGGAATTTTTCCATACTCCAATCACGAACTGTGATGTCTGTGGTGGCAAAGGAACATCTATCACACCGCGCCATGCCAGGTTCGTCTTGGTCGTCCGTGTGCGGACGACCTGGCTTACCTTTGTGCCAGTGTACATCGCCACCACATACACATGCCCGAAGCCACCTTGGCCGCAGTCCGAGTGTGTCGCCAACTTTTTCCAGTATGGTATAGGGTTTCATGGAGCCTCTTTTTCTGTAAACAACAAACCTGCACGAGTGCAGGGCGGAAGAACTATACATATACCATAATCCTTGATTACAACCCCTCTGTCAACGTATATCGTGCTATATGGGAATAAGAGGTATACACAGTCCTCTGTATTTTATGAACGAAAGAGTCGGGATCTTAGAAAGATTTGTAGTTACTAATGTCTCTTCGCCCATTGAGTACTGTGAGCAACTCTGGGAGGATGTGCTGTGTGACCACCTTCGCATACCCTTGTTTATTGTAGTGAATCCCGTCAGAAATTTTGTTTGTTGTATCAAGAAAAATCTCAGGGGTAATGAAGGGAATAAGTGTCAGTCCTTCATCTTGAGCGATGGTCTGAAAGAGGGAATCGAATTCTGTCTTATATGCCGTACCTGCATTGAGAGGTGCCTGCATCTCTAGGAGTAGTATGACTGGCGCCCCCTCGTCACTCTTTAATATACGTAATGTCTCGATGATATTCTTTCTTGTTTCTGCAAGAGGTAATGCGCGAAGTGCGTCGTTGCCACCGATACCCACAATGATGATATCTGGATTTTGTGATCGAATGAAGTTTGCTCTCTCTAAGTTACCACGCGTAGTCTCACCACTTACCCCTGCATTGAGTACTGAAACGCGGTAGCCAGCATCTTGGAGCAGTACCTCTAGTTGAGCAGGGTACGCTTCGTTCTGTGATACGCCATAGCCAGCAGTGAGACTGTCACCAAATGCAATGATCTTGAGTTCATTCTGAGTTGCAACTTCAGGTTCTTCTGTAATTGTCTCTGGTACTCGGTCAGTATTTTGCGTGATCAGAAAAAAAGTCAGAGCGACTCCAAGCGCAAGTATGATTAATGCAATGTATAGGACTTTTTTATTCATATGAGAGTAATTCACGAAGTGGCATGACGTCAGTTTTGTATAAATATACTGCAATTCCTATAATGAAAAAAATCACAAGTCCAAGACCCAGAATAAGCTCCATGTCGAAGAAGACAAGGGTGTCTAATTGGAGGAAATACGTACTGATAAGCGCAGTCGCGAGCACGCCAAGTCCGTATGCACACACCGTTGCGATAAGTGTGACTGAGAGTGTCTCGACAAGGTACTGCCAAAAACTTTCACGTTGACTGAGGTCAAGTGCACGAAAGCGGGCACCTTCTCGGCGTCGTGTTGCGTAGGAAGATACGACAAGCATTGCAATGAGTAGTGTGGCAATAAAGAGTGGTGGAATAGTGACGACTAACACGAGTACGAGGAGCGTGCTCACTATTTGGAGTAATACAGGTCCGATGGTTTGTGTTTCGAGTACTGAGACGTTAGGCATCGAGTCCGCCAAGAATCGACCGAGCTCAGCTTGCCGCTCTTCACTTTGGTACGCATAGCCAAAGTATATGTCAGGGAATTGACCAATATCTAATGGAGATAATACAAAGTAGAAGAATGGTAATCCAGACCGAGAATCAGTACTTCTGAGGCTTGTGACGGTACCTGATACTTCAAACCCTTGAATAAAGAAGGTTACCTTTGAACCGAGTGAAATGTTTGCCTGCTTTGCGAACTCCTCATCAACTGATATTTCTCCCGCTTTGCCGTCTGACCATGCGCCTTTCGTGATTGATTCACTCGAGAGCAGTTCGTTGCGAGAGGTGAGGTTAAATTCACGACCAAGCTCACCTGATATATTTTCATTACCTGCCTCAATTTCTTCTTGGATTCGTACCCCATCTATATCAATAATTCGTGCACGAATATTTGAAAATAAGTTGAGCTCTGGGAAGGAGGTCATTATTTGTTCCTTTTGTGATGGTTGAATGTCGAGAACGTATGTTGAGGGAATAGTCTCGCTCAAATCATTTACAAGAAAGCGTTCAAGTGAGACCTGGAGAAGTGTGAGGGTGGAAAGCGCGGTGAGTGCAACAAAGAGTGAGGTGAATGATACCACTCCAAAGAGACCATCAGCATACTTTTGACTGATGATACTCCGCACGAAAAAATTGGCACGTCCACGTGCTTTGTAGAAGTTCGCGAGTATCACTTTGTATATTCCGGCGATTCCTATGTACACGAATGCAATAAGCCCAATCACCACGAGTCCTTGAAGGATGCTATTGAGTAGGAAGGACGCAAGGGCGATGAGTGGGGTGAGAGTAGAGACAGTGAGTAGGATAAGCGTGCGAAGCGAACTTTTCTCTTCTCGTGGTGCATTACCCTCGATCAAAATTTGCTTCGGGTTAAGTGAAAGACTTTTACGAATCGCTGGTATAAACGACATGAGGGCAATAAGGGCAATAAGCGCGCTCGTGATAGCAGTATATACAAGTAAGTCTGGGGTAGGGAGGTCAATGAGGTATGCGCTTGCAACAAAACTTTGTATGCGTCCAAATAAGAATGTGCCGAGTACTATACCAATCAGGTTCGCAAGTATAACGATATACCCGAGTGCTGCACCAAGAATGTACACGAGCATATTTTTTGAGAGTCCAAGCGCAAGCAGGACTGCAAGACTCTTTCTCTCAATCGTGACAAGGTAAAGGACACTTGTGTAGACATTTACTGCAGCCAAGATAGCAGTAATGAGTACTGCAATGATGAGAAAGTCTGACACACTCGCAAGACCAAATTGTAGTCCACGTTGGTCTTGACCAGCAATATCAACGTCGATCTCTTCATTTGTATCCTCAAGTGCTCGGAGTCGTTCCTGATCTGCGTTAGATAGGGTAGGGATTATGGTTGCGTAGGTATATTCTGCCCGCAATAATTGTGGGTCTATATTTGCTTTCCTAAAACTGTCCCAACTCATGAATGCTTTCGGTAGAAATTGAAATCCTCCAAAGAGGGACGTTGGTTCTGCTAAGAGTATGTCAGACACAGTGAGTGACACAGCGCCAAATGAAACAGTGTCCCCAATGGCGACTCCTAGACGCTTCAGTCCTGCGGCATCGAGTAGTATTTCTCCATCCTTCACTCCTGTGTACACAGTATTCTGTAAGCGTAGCTCACCATAGAGTGGGAATGTTTCGTCGACTACTTCTATGGTAAAGGGAGCGGTCCCAGCATTGCTTTCTAATGTCCCTGAGAATGAGAGTTGTTCTGATACTGCAGTCGGGTTGAGTCCTGCTTTCTGAAAGAACCCACTCCCGTCGATAGGGGATGCACTCTCAAGCACAACGTCACCTCCTTGTAACTCTCGCGCCTGTTCAGAGAGTAGGTTTGCGCTCCCACCCGTAAGAAGCAAAATAAGCATGAGTACAACACCAGTCACACTCAATGAAAGAAATGGCAACACAAACCGCCGCCACTCTCGTTTCACAATACGAGTGCTATAGAGAAAAATGAGTTTACTTCCGCTCATGCAATGTTTTATCTTTTAATTCAAATACACGGTCCATACGATCTGCAATAGATTCATCATGGGTGATGATGAGGAGTGTTGTATCGGCATCTTGTACGGCGCTGAGGAGCATAGTGAGGACTTTCTCACCCGTCGCACGATCGAGACTACCAGTCGGTTCGTCAGCGAGTATAAGCGCAGGCTTATTCATGAGTGCGCGCCCAATAGCAACGCGTTGCTTTTCACCACCTGAGAGTGTTTGCGGTAAGGCATTTTCTCGTTCACCTAAGCCAAGATTTTGAATGAGTATTGATAATCCATCCTCTGATATAGGTTGCTTACCAATTTCTAGTGGAGCAGCAATATTTTCTCGTACAGTAAAAGGGGAGATGAGTTCGAATGACTGAAAAATAAACCCTATATTCGTATTCCTGAATTTCGCCTGTTCCTTTTCAGTGAGTGTGTTGATTTCAGTACCCTTGATCAGAATCGTACCTCGTGTAGGCACATCAAGTAATCCAATGAGTGAGAGAAGTGTCGACTTACCTGATCCTGACGGCCCAATAATCGCAACTTTTTCACCTTTTCGTATAGCACAGTTAACACTCTCTAGTATCTGTAACTTACCACGTGACGTATCAAATGATTTGCTAACGTTTTCTAGCGTTAAAATTATTTCTCCTTCATTCATGCTGCAAGTGTATCATTTGTGCAGGATTCAGACATCTTTGTTCTTTTCAAAAAAATAAAAAAGAAAGAACCGCCGCACCAAAGTGGGGAAGATGGCGCGAGGCCTTTCTTCCGCCTGGTGTGGCGGTTCGTCGTCCTTTCAGCGGTTGCGATTGCGCTTGTCTGTGCAGTCAGGACACCAACTGTTTTGTGCTTGGCACGGTTTCTGATTTGCATTCGGGGCACTTGACCCCTTTCAGGCCAGTTCCGATCAGATGTAACACACCCTTGGCTTCCGGCTTCGGTTTCAAAGTCTCGATGACTCGTCGACCTTCCCAGCCACAGCTCCAGCACTTCAACGTTCTTTCCAATGTGCTCACTATAAACCTCCTGGAAAAACAAGAAGAGTAGTATGTCACACATAGATATTTTGTCAATAAACTACTCGATAATTTATTGACTTTATATGAATTATGTGTGAAAATAATTAATGAAATGTCGCATTCCGCTGGCATACAATGGAGAAAACAACATGACGAAAGTCTGTACCATCCTTTCAGGCTTGTTCCTGGCTCTTTTTGGGGTCGCGCTGTACTACGCGATCATCGGGGATGTGGAGACGTGTCGCAGCTTTGCGCACGTCAGCATCCCATTCGGGTACGCAGGTCTCTTGTGGGAGGCGGGTATTCGTCTCCACAAGGCATGCCCGCTGCGCTCCCTGCGCGATGGGCGCAATGGCCCAACCTTCTTGCGGTGAATTACTCACCGTTCAATGAACGAAATGCCGCTTCACGGAGCGGCATTTGTTTTGTCTTAAAATTGTACATTACCTCAATGAAGTCTTGGTATTGTGTATAATGTAACGTATATACACAATTAATATTTTTTCATGCGACTAATTTCAACCATCCTAAGTCTCCTTATAATGTGTAGTGTGGTAGGTGCGCCACTCGCTCACGCACTCACGATAGGTACAGACAGTGCGTATACTTCTGATTCAAAGGTTAAAAAATACGATACACAACTCGCTAAGCTTCGCGCTGACATTCTTATACTCCAGCAAAAATATGTAGATATTTCTAAACTTCGAAACGAACGTATTAGTGTGCTTGCATCATCAACGAGTATAAAAAATACGAACGGAGTAGCTACTACGAAACTAGCAACTTCAACAAAACTTCAAGAATTTCCATCTACAGATACCACATGGCGCACTCGCTTTTTACCCACTGGTACACCACCATTGAACAGTTTTAAAGCATATTATTTTAATACTTCACAACCAACTAAGGTTGTTGCAACTGCACAAGCTGCTTCCATAGATATTAATTATTCATGGGAGGCAGGACCTGGTTTTAACATAGTCTCCGAAGATTTTGGTGGATATTGGATTGGAGATTTTGTACTTACAAAAGATGAAGAGATGGTTCTCGATATTTCGCAAGGTAGGTCTGAGACCAGAGTGATTATTGATAAGCGTCTCGTGTATAAAGGCGAAAGTAATGAATCTGTAAAGATACACGTACCTAAAGGTCGTCATACACTTGAGGTTGAATATGTGAATAATTGGCATACAGTAGAATTTTCAGCATCACTGCGAAGTGTGACTGATGTTCCTAAAAGTATCTCTACGAGCGAAATAAAAAATATTGAGCATAAGGAAGTATGGTATGCAGGGGTGTATGAAAGTGGCGCAACGAATAAGACAATCAAGCTTGTCCCCAAAGGTGATAGCTCAACATCTAAAATACTTTTCTTATCATCCTATTCTTCGGTTAAGTGGGATGCATCGCTCCTAAAAAAGACTGGCATAAAAGCAATTGTATACAGTAGTTATGATCCAGGCGCACAAGTTATGAATGTGCCAGAAGGTATAGTTGTGTATACAGGTACACTTCCATATGGATATACACTCAAAGCATCATGCCCAACAAATGATCGCATGGGACTCATGGGTTGCGAAGGTATCGATAAGTTTACTGAAGTGTATGGTGGAATTACCAAACTTACTACAAAATCACTCACTGGTTTTGCAGGAGAATATTCACCCACAGAACTGCTTCTTCCTGGTACAGTGCTTACCAAGACACTTATTATGGAAGCTCTCGCACATCCTTCCAAACTTCGCGCAGAATCTGCAAAATTTATTGAGAGTCAAAAAATAGATAATATCTTCTAGGACACGTTTTGATACATCTGTTCATTCAGGATTTGAACAGATGTAAAAATTTCTTAAACGAAGCATCAGCAACAGAAAAACACTCCCGAAGGAGTGCTTTTCTTTTGGACGCTCTGTCTGATGAAGGAAGTTCGAATTTTGAGTATAAAAGAAAGTCCACCGTTCGCTTACGCTACTAGATGGACCCTACGTTCAGTCGCGCCCGAAGGCACGATCACACGCTCTACACCTTCCGTTGCTCCAGCGCGAACCGCACCAGGGACAAGAGTATTGGTGGTGCTCTTGTTCGCGGTCCAGTTCTTCCAATCGATCTCGTTCCAATTGCTCCTCGTCAGGTTCATTCAGTGAATACGGATGAGCATATTTTTCCTCTCGCGCTAGATCTTCTGCCTTCCAGTGTTCCTTCTCAAGTTCGTATTGTCGATGAGACTCTGTCAGTTCTGCCTCCTCGAGTTCAAACTGAGCTTGCTGACGTTTTTGTTCTTCGTACCACGCTTGCATCTCTGCGTCAGTGGCTTCACCACGAATGTGGCAATACCAGGTTTCACACTTCTGAATAATTAACTTTAACCATTGACGTACACTTTGCATTTCATTCTCCTTAGTTAAAAGAAGAATGGTCATCCCCGCTTACGGTGGGAGGGGAAGACATGTGGCGTTATTTGTTGCTGTACCCATGAGGCAAACAAATTTGCTTTTGTATAAGCAATGCTCTTTTTCTGCTGTTCATAATGACACTATATATTTCATTTGTCAATTTTAACGGTGGTAGATTCAATGTTGAAGTACCACCGCCTGATGAGTCAAATGCCGCTTCACGGAGCGGCATTTGTTATGCCTAAAAATCAGGTACTTCAGAACTCCGTGTGATAAAATTCGGTGTATGAAAGTAGTCTTAGCAATGTCTGTTTCTTTAAACGGTTTAATTGCACGTGAAAATGGCGAAGAGGATTGGCTTCCGTCTGAGGGTTGGGACGAATTTCTCGTCGAAGCTAAAAAATTTGATAATTTCATAATGGGTAGGGAAACGTATGAACTCGTTACGAAGCTATATCCAAACTACAATTTTGATAATGTTACTGCATCCAAGAAAATAGTAGTGACCACCAACAAAGACTTTAAAGCTCAAGACGGCGGCTATGAAATCGTACACAGTCCAGAAGAAGCAGTATATGTTCTAGAGAGCACCGGAATAGATAACGCTTTACTCATAGGAGGAGGGAAGTTAAATTCAGAGTTTTTGACAAGAAACTTAGTAGACGAAATCTGGCTCACCCTCAATCCATTCATTCTTGGTAAAGGTAGACCTTTTATAGGACCTAAGGATTATGAAAAGAGATTGAAGCTTGGAGTTGTTGAACAGATATCTAAAGACCGTGTGCTATTGAAATATTCAGTGTCTAAATAATTGTCCGAAAGGTTCCCAGATTATAAATGAATAGTCCTGAAACAATCTAGGACACACAAAAAGACCTTGCAAAGCAAGGTCTTTTTGATGGCTCCGTCTGTTGATAGTGTTAGAACCCCTCGCTATTACAAACAGAAAATTTATTCTGAAATAATACTACTTCTTCTTTCCTTTTTTACTTGCCTTTTTTGCAAGTAATGCCCTTTTTGCTTCTAAACGTTTCGGTGACTTGTATGGGCGCTTCTTCATCTTGTTTGGACTTAATGCAATTATTCGTGACATGGTAACTAGTATATAGTAATTTTGATTAGTAGTTAAGGTGTTGTAAGGATACCTCGATATTTCTTTATGGTTTAGACAAAAGAAAAGCCGTCCTCCAGGGGCTAATCTTAGCTCCTGACTGGACGGCCCCTGTGGTTTTCAGTTTTTGCCAGCTCCACCCACCGTGCCTTGTACACGGCTTGCGCATCACTGCCGCTGGGTGCGCGGATATACAGTTCCAGTACTGCTTCAATCGTGGTGCAGGCAGCAGCTTTGGCTTTGGCTTTCGCTTTTAGTTTACTGGGTTGACCCATGAATTACTCCTGGTTTGCCATTTGGCGAATAACACAAACGCACCTCGCGTTCGATAGGGTAATATTATGCATATATATATTTAAAAAGTCAAGTTTTGAACCTAAGCCTTGGCCTAGGTAATGGTTTAATAGCTTGGAAGCACTGAGAAGTTCGAATCCTGTCGAAATCAACTTTGTGATGCTTTCTTCGCGGAGCTTGTAACAGAAAATCGCCCTCAAATTTGAGGACGATTTTCTTAATAAGCTCCGTCTGGTGAATGATGTTCGAACCGCTCTAGTATAAAAAAGAACAACCTGCCTCGCCTTAAGACTACTGATGTGACTATGGGAGCACTACTTCTCGGTCAAGTACTTGATCGACAGCAATCATTTCTGGTTTCGTTGTCGAGGCAGGGAATGATTTAATCCAAGATAAAGTCTTTTCGTCAGCAGTGGTCACTTTGTATGTCTGCCCATCCTTTTCAGTGACTTCACTAAGGAATGGTAATATTTCTGAATAGTCGACGATTGTAAAATCTGTCTTTCTTCCACCAAAAAACGTTGATGGTGCAAGTGACTCTCTATACATGATGACTGTGTCTACTTCGGGTAGTGCAGTGGGGATTGCTTCGCTCCATATCGCACATGATGTAGCTTTGTCGTTTAAACGTTGAAATGAAACTCGAGCAACAAAGATGTCGTCACCGAGTTGTTTTTGAAGCTCGTCCCTTTGATAATTCCATCTCCAGTATCGTTCAATATCATGAAATGGAAGGGTATTCTTGAGTATCTCTTCGTGCGAGTCAGTTATTGTTTGAAAACTAAACTTGTTACCAGCATTCCAGCCCCGTATAAAAGCCTCTCTATCATATATATCAGAATGATGACCACCGATTTGATCATCTTTAACGCGAAAATCAAAATGCTCAACAAAAGCACGAACTTCTGGCTCTGCTTCAAGTGCGAATATATGTGGACGGAAGTAATTTAAATTGAAACTTGATTGTGACACACCCTCATCTTCATCAGTATAAGTATCTGCGTTATGATCCATGATGAAGTAGACACCCGTAGCTTCATTTCCATAGATCGCTTGACCGTTTGCTACGGTGTAGTGAGGGCGAGAGGCGAAGTAGTCTTCGAAGTCTTTTAAAGGGAATTCTTCTCCTTTTTTCTTTCGAAAATTTAAATCATAGCTCATACACTAAAAGTGTATCATACCCGTTGCATGATACGATTCCTATGGATTGTGTGGATTTTGAAAATTCCTTGCACGTAATGGTTCAGTAATGTGGGAATGCAGAGAAGTTCGAATCCCGCCGCTAGAGCCATAAAATACAAAAATCCTCTTATGGAGATCTTATGCTGGCTCCAGTTACTGAACGATGTTTGAACCGCCTGTGTATAAAAAAGAACAGCTCCGGCAGGGAAGACGGAGCTGTCTTCGGTCTGCGGAGCTGGTTGTGGCAGGTACAAAGCCTTGATGGCTGAGTGATGCAGCGCCACCGCTTACTCGGACTGATCCTCGATCCGTGGGAGCATCTCGACTGCAAAGCTCATGATGGAACGCTTCGACACCGGAGAGGTCCCACTTTTCGACATCTTCGTGGTCATGATGAGGAATTCCATCGGGTCGCTGAAGAACGCAGCAAGGTCAGCGTTGGTGTAGGTGCCAACTTCCAGTTGGTCCTTAGTCACCTCATGCATCCCCGCGTCGTCGAATGCCGATTTGATGAGGGCTTTACCCCGTTCGGTTTCGTACCACTTGATTTCTGCAGTCATCACTTCTCCATGTTAAGAGTTTTAAAAAATGAACGAACAAACACTTGTCGCTCAATGTATACAATGCTTTATATAAAATGTCAATTTGTTATTGAACTCTCATCATACTGACGCAGTACATCTGTGTTAATAAATGCTCAAGATCTCTGACTCTGATTCGGCGTCCAACACTAATTCACTTCGTTCATAAGTGATACCTGCCCGCGGTTCGTTGATTCGTCGCATTATGAATTGCGACTCATATCACGAACCGTTCGAATCCCGCCGCTCGGAGCATCGGCAAAAGAAAAACACTCCCGAAGGAGTGCTTTTCTTTTGGATGCTCCGTACCTTCGAGGCTGTTCGAACTTGGTTTGTGCATAATGATATCAAAGTGATGATACCTGACCTGCGATATGATGGCAGTTTGATGCTTCTTAGAAAATAGGGGGTACCCCCCGAATCGACCCCATACCCCTTTTTATAAAAGGTACCTGTACCTGACATAAAAATATCTAAGTTTTGATATAAACAGCACTGCATTGACTTTGCTATGCAAATTGATATATTGCTGATATCAATGTCGGCCCCTCTGCTTATGCAAGGGCCGACTTTTTTTGTTATAATTATGCTGAAATGGTCAAATTTACTAAGCCTTACCTCACTGTTGAGCAACAAATCGCTAAATTGAAAGATAAAGGCATGGTAGTTGATGACCTTGCTTTTGCTGAAGAATGCCTTAAGAATATTGGTTACTATCGACTCAGTGGTTACTGGTATCCGATGCTTAAATACACTGTTGAGCAAGACGAAAACAATAAGAAAAAGTACACAAAATTAGAAGAATTTCAAAAAGGTGTAAGTTTCGAAGACGTTATAAATATTTATTCGTACGATAAGAAGTTGAGAATATTATTACTGAACGTTCTAGAAAGCATTGAAACTACAATAAAAACTGATTTTGCACTTGAGCTTGGGCAATATGACCCCTGGTCTTACCGTGATTCAAATTACTTCAGTACCAAATTTGTAACTGCACAAGGTGAAGAAAAATCCCAGTTTACAAAATTTGTCGAAAATTTTGACAATAAAACTGTTGCCAATTCAAAAACGGACTTCGTAAAACATTTCAAGAATAAATATTCTGACCCACTACCTATTTGGGCTGCCGTTGAATTGTGGGATTTTGGAACAGTGGCGACTCTTCTTTCGGGGCTAAAGACACAATATCAAATGAATATTGCTGAACGATACGATTTGTCAAAACCGGATTTGCTAACATCTGGAGTTTCATCATTGGCATATATTCGCAACGTATGTGCCCATCATTCACGCCTCTGGAACAAGCCTCCAGTATTTCAGCCACGCATTCCTACGGATGTTGCTCTACTTTCACACTTAAGCGAAGACAGGTATTCACAACAGAGACTATATTCTACGATTGCAGTTGCTAGATACATGCAATTAAAGACGAACCCAAATTCTACATGGGCACAAAAACTAATTGAGTTGAACTCCTTATTCCCTGAGAGTAAGGGAATACTCTTTAAATATACGGGATTCCCAGAAAAATGGACTGAGCTCGATTTGTGGAAGTAAGACAAAACTGAATAAAATATCAAATTTAAGCTGCTTTAAAGCAGTTTTTAAAATGCTACAATAAGACCATGAAAAAGTGGTTTAAGCGGAATGGCATTGAGCTTGTACTAGGCATTGGATTGTCTCTGTTTTTTATTAACTATTTCACAGACCAGACAGACGATTTATATATACTATCAATCCCACTAGTTATTTTTGGATTGGTAAGAATGTACCAGAGACATTTTGGTCCTCGATATTACTCAAGTGGTGAAAGTTATTTTGTCTCCTCAGAAGATGGAGATGAGGATGATTTATATGAAGATGCAAAAGAAGCAGTAATTGAATCTGGAAAGGCTTCAACTTCTTTTATACAAAGAAAATTGCGTGTCGGGTATTCACGGGCTGCTCGTTTAATGGACATGTTAGAAGAAGAAAATATTATTGGACCAGCTATTGGTTCAACGCCACGAGAAGTTTTAAAAAAGAATGATTCAGAATAATTAATTGTGAATTTATACAATGGCAACTGAATTAAAAAATCAAGTTAAATCTAAGGAACGGGTTAGAGACCACGGCGAGGTTCTAACTAATGAGCGTGAGGTATACGCCATGCTTGAGCTTGTTCAGCATGAGACCGAACGTATTGAGTCCAGATTCCTTGAGCCAGCTTGCGGTACAGGTAATTTTTTACTTCCCGTTCTTGAACAAAAACTAGCTCGGGTCAAAAAAGTGTATGGTCGGAGTCAGATTGAATTCGAACGGATGGCAGTTATCGCCATCGGTAGTATTTATGGAGTAGAGATACTGCCAGACAACGCAGAAGAGTGTCGCAAGCGTTTGTTTATTCTCTTTGATGAAATTTATACTGAACAGTATAAAAAACGTTCAAAAGACCAACTTCGTGATTCTGTTCGGTTTGTTTTAGACCGAAATATTGTAGTAGGAGACGCACTGGATTTGAAGCATCCAGAAACAAAGGAGCCAATCATTTTTTCACAATGGTCTCTTGTCGTAGATAGTAAGGTCAAGCGTCATGATTTTCTTTTTGAAGAACTAATCCCTGTAGAAACATCAGGTGGTACTTTGTTCTTTGATGAATCATTCCGCTCTGATACTAATGAACCGACTTTTATTCCTAAATCAGTCAGAGAATATCCTTTGACCCACGTTTTACACTTAGCTTATGCAGCCAATAATTAATTACAACCCAGACGTTCTTACCTGTCTTGCAAACCTTAGTAACGACGAGGTATTTACGCCCCCGAGTGTTGTAAATCAAATGTTGGACCAACTGCCAAGTGAGCTGTGGAGCGACAAAAACGCCACATTCCTAGACCCAGTGAGTAAAACAGGTGTATTTCTACGAGAAATTGCAGTCCGTCTAAATAAAGGATTGGAATCACAAATACCCGACAGACAAGAACGCATTAATCATATTTATAAGAACCAAGTCTTCGGGCTGGCAATTACTGAGCTTACTTCGCTACTGTCTCGTAGAGGCGTATACTGTAGTAAGACTGCGAACCATAAAAAGTATTCAGTGTGTACTGTTTTTGGCGATGAGCAAGGTAATATTCGCTACGAACGGTTGGAGCACACCTGGCAGAGCGGACGATGTACCTACTGTGGAGCTAGTGAGTTGGAATATAATCGTGAAGATGCTTTAGAAACCTATGCTTATCAATTTATTCACACAAACGAACCGGAAACATTTTTTAACAATATGAAATTTGACGTCATTATAGGTAACCCACCATATCAATTGAATGATGGAGGTGGAATGGGAACAAGTGCTGTTCCTATTTATAACAGATTTGTTCAGCAAGCAAAAAAGATGCAGCCGCGTTACATGAGTATGATTATTCCAGCTCGATGGTATTCTGGCGGAAAGGGTTTGGACGAGTTTAGAGATAGTATGCTAAGTGATTCTTCTATCAGAAAACTTGTAGATTTTCCAGAGGCTTCTGATTGTTTCCCGGGTGTTCAAATAAAAGGTGGGGTTTGTTATTTTCTCTGGGATAGAGATAATTCTGGGCATTGTGAAGTGTTGACATCAAAGAAAGGAGAGATTATATCAAAAATGGAACGACCTCTACTTGAATCTGGGGCTGATACTTTCATTCGCTATA
>JACCDG012085619.1_pt1 | contig 36370 bp, 41 predicted proteins | sample 7442471 | NCBI WGS metagenome assembly JACCDG01 (sample SAMN15323444, study PRJNA562643) | freshwater metagenome | isolation source: river surface water | place: USA:Blue River Watershed | collected 2017-08-17 | reverse complement strand
ATGGTCCCCAGAACGGCCCTTACGTCCGCTAGGGTGCCCGCTGAGGCGTCCAAGGTGTATTGGGGGGTCAATCCCGTTACCTTGATCCTGTCCTTTGTAAAGGGCGTCTCAGGAAGCCTCTCAATGGTCCTTTCCAAGGCTTGAATCAGCTTGTAAAGGTAGTCCGTGAGTTCCTCCAGATCAGCCTCTTTCTTGAACTTCTTAGGGGGTTGTGGGAGTCTTATTCTCATTATTATTGGTTTCCATCCGGCATTATACCCGCCCGCCACAGCCCTAGGCGGTAATTACTGAGGGCACTGGACACCTCAATTCGAAGGGACATCTGGCGAGCCCTGCCCCGAAGGGAGATTTTCTCGGTATTTGGACCGATGGTATAGGGGCCTTTAACCGTAACTTGACCCATTGGGCTGCGCTTTAGCTTGATGTACGCGCGCATGTAGTTGCCTTCCAGCTCGGTCACGTCAGGGATAATACGGTCAACAAAGGTCATTGGCTGACCTTCTTCGATGTCAAAGAACCCGCTTTCGATGAAGCTGGACATCTCAGCACCATTGGCATCGTGTCCATATTCGTGACTGTATGCCGCTTCCGACACAGCCGTAGCAATCGGGTAGTCCAGCAGGTTGGAGTCAACCCAAGTAGACCGGGAGAGATTGCCGTCAGCCCACGTACCATCTACGTAGTTGTAGATAACGTAACGATTGTTCTCGTTGGAACCCACGGTAGGGTAGAACCACCAGATTTCATTGAACTCAGAGTTAGTGCCGCAGTAAATCTTTTCTTTCTGGTCATAGTTGATTGCGTAGTCTGAACCGGGTTCAAACACAGCTTTGTGGACCGAAGAAGAAAGGTTCTGAACCGAACCGTCGTAACGGAAGAACGAGCGTTTACCCATCCAATACACCACACCATTAACGTCAATGGCTGCGTTAGGTGCAATAAGACCGCAAGCGATACCTACCCGATCTTGGGTAAAGTAGAACGGAGCGCCTTTGTACGTGATGACGTGAGCACCTTCATCAGTGAAAGCCACGATCTCTTTCTTGGACTTGACTGCACCGACTACGTAAGAACCGGAATTGAATCGGAACCCACCCGCTGCATTTGTTACCGCAGGAGACCATTCTGTGTAATTTTCTTGCTGAGACCAGCGACCTACAAGAGGATCAAAGTCACCACCAAAGGCACTGGTTCCAAGAAGCATCATGTGACGTGCTTCTTCGGTAATCAACATAACGTTGCTTTGCGTTGGAATGGCAGAGCTTGCTACAGAGCAGCGCGTACCGAGGCCATCTGACTTGTCCCAGCGGTAAACCTTGCCTCCTTTGAGAAGAGCAAGGAGGTCTTCACCCCAAGTATCAAACGTCCAAAGACGCATGTTGTTTGTCAAAGAGCCTGCAACTCCAATACCATAAGCACCTGATCCGTAAGGACCAGAGCCGTAGCCTGAAGCAGGTTCGTTGTTCTGCCTGCCTGTTTCAAGCAGATAAGAGATTGTAAGAGAACCGCCAATCTTGGTTCTTGCCACAGTATTTCTGACGGAACAGTTGCCGTTAACCGAAACTACGTAATTGTTGGCGTTAGCACTTGTAACTTCCATAATTCCGTGAAGATCAAGTCCGGCATCACTGACTGAGGTAAAGACTACATAGTCACCTGCAATAGCTTGGTGTCCTGCGTCAGATACTTTTACAAGGGTTGTATTAGAAGCATAGGTGTTAATCGCAGATGTTTCCGTACCTGTAGCGCGCACGGGAGTAACATCGTACCAATCACCTGAGTTGTAGATAAAGATACCTTTGTGGGTACCAATGCCGTAGTACTTGTCACCATCAAGAGCAGCCCACGTAAGTGCTTCGCGAGCTACACCTCTAAAATTGTCTGTATGTTGAAGTTCAAGCCAACCGCCGAGCTTCTCGGGGTTTCCTTTGTGAAATCTGACTTTATCTCCGTCTACCCACTGACCTCGTGCTTGGTATGTCGTGATGTCACGGTTGATACCATTCTGGATTTCTATGGGTTTAAGTTTGGTATCTCCGGGCATGAGCTATTACTTTACAAGTTCACTAAGAACAATACCTTTCAATGCTTCGATTGTTGTGGCATTTTCAATTGCAGGATGTGTAGTAACATCTCGTAATTTCTGCCGTTTATTTTCTATTTCAGCAGTTCTTTGAACGTCTCCTTGCGCCAATGCACGAGTAATTTCTACATCAAGTTTGGCAAATTCATCTTCTCTTTCAGAACGAAGTCGGTCTTTTACAATTCGTTTTGCTTTGTCAATATCATGTACCACCCGTTTGCTTGCATTCAAAGTCCACGCATTACGGAATTCCCTGTCCTTAGGCAGTTCTTCTTTTGTTATTGGAAATACCTCAACAGGATCAAAATTCAGTACTTTGAATTTCTCTATGGCCCTTTCAAGGTTCCCTCCTACAGCCAAATTAAGAATTGCAATTTTTCCAGTAGGGCTTTTAAGACAATAAAACTGATTGCTTTTCATGGTTATTGATCTCCAAATCCAGCCAATGCAACAGATCGCGCGTCAGCAAACCCACCTTCAGTGCTTTGTCCTGTTGTCCTGTTTCTGCTTCGAACTGTTCCTGCCGCCATACCTCCATCGTCAACTGCACAAACCTCAGAACCAGCACCCGCATTATAATCCAATTGTCCTGTAAACAAAGCTGCCCAAGAAGCAGAGCTAAAATCGGTTCCAATCGTAAAAGTAATGTGCCCTAAGCTCGTATCTGCAATACTGTCTATGTTATAGCTTGTGACCAACTGAGGAACTGTTCCGGGGGCTCCAGAAACAAATGCCCAACATTTTGCAGCACTTGGATGGTAATGCTGAACACCGGGGGTTACTGCAACAGAAGTATCTGTTCCAAGCTCTTGAATAGCTTGAGTTGCACTAAACATACGAATAAGATCATGTCCAAGCGTTGTTAACGTTGCTTTTTTTGGCGTATTGGTGGCAGCGGAATCTAGGACAAGAACTGTGTCGGCACTGACCAGCACACTTTTAGAAGAAGCTGATTGAACGCCTTTAAACAAATTCAAGAATGTCGTTGATTGCATTGCAGCAGCATCAGCATTATAGAGAAAAACACCATCGGTTGTTCCTACCGATGTTTTTGCAGTCACATTCAGATACATATTATCAAGAAGCTTCTGTACAGTTACCTTGTTCAAAGCCCCAGTTTCGCTTGCATCGAGAAACGGAATAAAGTCTGCAACAGCACCGCCAGTGGTATCAGTCGTTGCATTTGAAACAACAGCCATAACTGCCGATGTAAACGAACTAAACCCAGCCGCAGATACGGTACGAAACACTTCACGGACGTTGGTGCCGTCTGAAATGACAATACCCTGTTCTGCTCCTGAACCAGAGCCCGAGAAGTCCACACCGATGGTACCGCCGTTGTTCTTCAAGGTAACCTTGTTGGAGCCCGTCATTTTGTTACGGACAAAGTAGAAGCTTTCTACAGCAGGTACAAACAGACTTACGTTTGACGTAGGAGCACCCGTAAGTACAATCTGGGAATTACGACCTTCATCCGAAGCACCCGAATTGGTACTGAGTGTAGAGTCGCCTGCAGTAGTCATAGCTACGCAGACAAGACCAAAGCACTCATCAATGAGGTCAATCATGTTGGAATTAAGGATAGAACCCCACGTATTGGAGTTCTCCCCGGGGGTCTGCTTTTCTAGGCGTTTACGAGTAGTAAATGTTGAAACCATATATTTTTACTCCGCTATTCAGGCTGTATTGGCCCGTTCAAGGTGTTCATATTTGACTGTGTGTTAGCTGGCTCAAGACCTTGATCCCTGCGTTCTCGTCGGTTTTCGTTCACAACGTCACGCAAGCAAATCTGGTAGTTGGCCTCCAAGCGGTCAACCACCGAAAAGTTCTTGGCAAACTTGGCTTGTTCGATAAGGGTAGCGTAATATAGCATATCGCTGAAATTGGACGTAAATACGTTAACACTTACCTGCTGGCTCAACGGTTCAGGACGACCTGAGTACGAAAGCTTGAAATCCCCGGCATTGGAACAGGTAGGGGCAATAATGAACTGGGTAGCAGAGTAGTCTGCGTAGTACTCCGGTTCGCCTACTGAAGTAGCTCCGTAAGGCCAATAATCCTCGCAATACGAGTCTGTGGACTTGAAAAGGGTCTTTATGGTACCGTCTGGGCGGACATACCGCAGATTGAACCCAAATCGATACCCGTTGGGCTTGTTTACCGTAAACCCGTTAGCATCACAGGAAACGTTGGTATTGAGCCGAAGATGTGACGAGTCAATCTCGCGGGTAAGTCGTTGCTCCGCAAGGTCTACTGCCACAGGGATGTACGCCTTGAATTCAGTACCGTCATCCTCAAAATAGGCTTGAACGGCTGAAACAAGGGTTGGATAAGATGTAACTGGATTCACCATGTGACCATTATACCTTCTTTAGAAAATCTAGAAATACCAATGAAAACGAACTTCACCTGAACCTGCAATTCCCCCTGATGTAGCACCAATACCTAAGGAATCTCCGCCCTTACCCCCTGCACCGGGGCTATAAGCAGGTTGCCCTGATCCCGCGATTACTGTATCGCCTCCTCCATCACCGTATAAAAGACTGCTCGCACCATTTCCACCCGTAGCACCGCTTGGATTTGATCCTGTAAATCCTGCTATACGTCCAGTACCTGCAGACCCCAATACGGGCTTACCTGTATTTGACGTTCCTCCTGTACCTGCGGCTCCTCCTGCACCACCTGCTGCACCTGCGGCACCCCCTCCAACGCCACCTGCCGTAGTAATTGTTCCCGTGGTCGCACCGCCGAGTGTTAAAGAAGTTATGCTACTCGCACCGCCTGTTGTACCTGCGGCACCTCCCGAACCAGTACCTCCTGCACCTACTGTAAAAGTAATAGTTTTACCCCAATCATCGCTTCGTATTACAAACGAAGCAATGCTCATAGAACCACTGCCTCCACCGCCTCCGCCACTTACAGCGTCAGCTCCTCCCCCTCCACCTCCCCCTGCCATTGTGACAATAGTAAGATAAGATGCTCCGTAAGGAACACTAGTGGTACCACTGGCTCTAAATTGTTCAGTTTTTGGTCCTCGCAGTCTGCGAGGGTCTTGGTGGGGTCTAGGCATAATTATCCATTGAATCCCTCGATTTGAACCGTAAAGATTTCACCATTGATGGGTGTAAAGGCAATACGAGTTTCAAGAAGACCTTGGATCGACACTTGTGCAGCACTGAGGTTGACAATCATTTCACCAGTACGCGCAGGTGATCCCCAATAGACCTGCGTAGACACTGCACCACTGGTACGAAGACCGGGGGCGCAAGCAATGGCTACAAGGTCGATATAACCCATCCAGTTACTTACCGGAGAAGCGTTAAGAGCAGCGTTGTCGCCACCAGCAACCGACACCTTGTTATTTGTGTTAAACAAATGAAGACGAATGGCACCAGCAATGTTGTGCTGGCCTGTTGCAAGAGTACCACCAGTTCGGTACATACGTGCACCACGAATATAGGCTACCTGTCCCGGACCTCTCGCAATACGGAACTTCAATGGTTTAACGGCTGTATTGGTTGTACTGTTGGCAATCAAGTCACCTGCGTTACCCGGAGCAGCCGTAGCACCTGCAGCATAGGCAGTAACGTCGGCAGGACGAGTAAACACGTCTTGCGACATAAACGTGCGTGTGCTGATGTACGTAACACCCGACACGTTGGTCTTGATTGTACGTGCATCGCCGTTGTTGTCTCGACCAACAATCTGGACGCCCTGAGTAGACACCGCACCGCCCACGGAGACAAGTTGGGTCGATCCACCGCCGCCTCCACCTCCCGGAGCCGTGTTGGAAACGTGGACAACAAGGGCACCACCAGTTGTCGTCAAAAGAGTTCTTGCGTTCGTACCGTCTGAACCAACAACCTGCACACCTTGCGTACTGACGGGACCACCCACTGAAACAAGCTGCGTAGAGCCACCACCGCTACCGCCACCGGGCGCTGTGTTGCTGACATGGACAATCAACGCACCACCAGTTGTGGTAAGCAGACGCCTTGAGTTGGTTCCATCCGAACCAAGCATCGGATAGCCTTCAGTCGTAACTGCAGCACCTACAGTCTGGGTCATGGACGAACCACCTGCACCACCACCCGGAGCCGTATTCGACACATGGACAATCAAGGCACCGCCAGTTGTGGTAAGCAGCCGCCTTGCATTGGTTCCATCTGAACCAAGCATTGGGTAGCCCTCGGTTGTGACCGCAGCACCAACCGTCTGTGTCATCGAGGAGCCGCTTACTGCAAGTGAGCCTTCAATAGACACCCTTGCAATACCGCTGGCGTCTACGTAAGGTACGCGGGCGTTACCAGAACCATCGCGACCGACAATCTGGACACCTTGTGTTGAAACTGCACCGCCGACCGACACAAGTTGGGTACCTATGCCAGAAATGCTTAGTCCTTCAACAGAAACCTTACCAAGATGGTTTGTACCAGCAGGAAGAGGTCCAGTAACGGAAACGGTACCTACAACAGCAAGACCTACGCTTGTGCCCGTCATTCGATCCCACGTATTGGAATTTCGATTGAATACGTAGTTTGTAGCTACACCAATACTATTATTAAACCCTTGCCAAACTTTGGCATCACCATCAGGAACAACAGTATTAGCGTCCCAAACAGAAACAAGACCTGCGGTGGACACTCGGCCTGCTGCAATACTGACTGGTACATTAAATGAAGGAGCTTGTGCAAGAATAACGTTTAGTCCAACACTAGTACCCGTCATACGATCCCACGTACCAGAAGGTGCGTTAAACACCTTGTTTTGATTTTGTACAAAAAGACCTACTTGTGTAAACTGACCATCGTTGTTAGTGCCTGCTATAGCGCCTTGTAATGAAACAAGAACAGGTAAGGTGTTAGAAATAGACACATTGGCTTTGCCATTTGTGTCAATGTCAACTCGTCTCCAATTCGATCCATCCCAACCGTAAGTAAGTGCAGCAGTGTATAACGCACCATTAGCCGCTGTAATAATAGCTGTGTTAGGGTTAGAAACAATAGCACCGTTAAGATTGACCCCCCACGTACCAGATTGAGTAACCGGATGTACTGAAACAGGCAAATTGAACGTAGGATGGGCTACACTAACTGCAATATTTGACGTATTGCCGACAGAAACCTTGCCGTCCCAGCGATCCCACGTAGAACCTGCGCTATTCCAGATTTTAGTATGTCCTGCTACTTTAGGAATACCCGAGGCAACACCTGCCACACCATCAGCATTATCTGAACCAAACCCCCAAGCCACCGCAGCATCGGTAGCCATGATTGTGGTTCTGAGTGCACCTCTTGAGTCAACTTGAAGTGTTGAAACGGTAGCATTTACAAGGGTAGGTGGTGTGCTAAGATACTGGCCTTGCGTCTGTGTATACAATGCACCTGTTTGCTGAATACTGACAGAACCTTCAACAGAAACTCGACCAATTAAGTTAGTACCTGCAGGAAGTCCATCTCGCTGAGCTACAACAAGCGCACCCATCCCAGAAGCAACAGCTTGACCGCCTGAAACGACTGTAGCAGTATTATTAGCAATATCCGTAGGAATGCTTTGGTTGAAATGTACACTGGTTGAATCTTCAATGGTATGAAGAACAACGTTGGTGTTATTTGCATCTTTGATCGTAATATTGTTTGACACGAGTTTCTCCTAGATACCTTGAAAGATAATAACGTAGTACTGGCTGTTTTGTGGAAGCGAGAAGTTCAATCCGCCTGCACACGTACCTGTCGAAATCGAAGTACCAGCACTTACATTTGTTCCTATTGACGGCCAAACCGTGCTTGAGTAGAATGTCGAAGCGTGGCTTGGTAAAGCTAACTGATCTGCACTGATAACCACCCCAAGAACCAACGGAACGTCAGGACTTGGGTGTCTAAGAGCAATTCTTTCAGCTCTTTGAAGCTTTAGACTAGGGTAATTTTGGGGATGTCCCACCAAATTATACCTTTTGTCAGACTCACTTTTATGCACAAACATCTGCGTATCGGGTTCAAAAACCATGTCTTTTTGGTTATGTTTGAACCCAGTTCGCTGGTCTATTGCCAAGGCAAAGGACTTTTTAGGACCTCTCTTGGACTGTTGGAACGTTCTGCGCTGGACAACCATGCTATTCAACGCTCGCGTTAATTATATACTCCGGCAACGACAACTTTTCTGCACTGACTACCGCCCCCACTGACAATACCGTATCGGGAAAAGACCACTTCAACGAGATTCTGTCGGTAATATCTTCAGGCGGGTAGTTCTGAGGGTGGTTTACAAGCGAATAGCTGCCGTCTGTCTCACTTTTGTGTACAAGAAAGTTGGTTCCGGGCTCAAAAACAAGCTCTTTGTAGGGGTACTTGAAGCCCGAACGGTGACAAATCCCTACAGCGTTCTTGCCTGTAGAGTAATTGCCTCCTCCATCCTTGCTAAGTGTCCGTACAAAGGGCTGTCTCATACATTACCTCACCACGGGGCGGGCAAAAAAGCTTGTGCGCTCCCTGTCTCCATCAAAAGCCTCTTGAAGAAGCTCTTTGTAGTCCATTTTAATGCGTTCAAGACGCTCGGTAGACACACCTTTGCGCCCTTTTCCAAGGCGATACGCCAATCCTTCAATAACTGCCGGGAAAAACCGGGTTGTCATGTCCAAATCCTGCGCACTACGGGTCACTGTGTCGGGTTGAGTGATGCCAAAGTAGACCAAATGACGAGGAGTCGTGTCATTGATGGGCCAAATCTTGATCTTCATCTGCTGGGAACTGACTTCCGTGGTGAAACTTGTGGGTCTGGCTGACTTTTGCTTGTCATTGATCTGATGGAACTCAAGGAATGACATGCGCGCGAGCGGGACATCGGTATATCCATTGCCATATTCCGATGCACTGGTACCTACCGACACAACATTTGAGGTACGAACAAGCATATCCATGATGCCAACGACACCATTTTCGACCTCGAATTGTCCATCGGAGGTGCCCACTGACACTTGGTACTCCTTGATGGTTCCCAAGGGAGCATCTTTGTTAATCAGTTCGTAAAGAAGAAGGTTGAGTTCGTCTCGTGCAAGGCTTTGTTCTTCAGCATTCGTCCATTCACCACCAACCCGTCGAAGGGCAGTTCGAATGATTCGATCAACTGGAAAGACGAATGTTTTTTGTCCGCTTGTTGCCATGTTAAATAGTACCTTCTTCCTGAGTTACAGGAGTTGAACCCGTCAATACATACTCACCTGCTTGACGTCCATATTCCAACTGATACCCTGTAGCTGTGAATGTTCGTGTGCTGTGTGTAGTACGTTTCAAAACACCTGTATTCTGCAAAGCAGGAGGAGTTCCGGTTGTCCTGTAGTAAGCCCAGCAACGCCACACACCATTGCCATAGAAGCTTTGTCCGGTACTAATTGCATCAGTGCCAGCCATGATTAGGTTGAAATCGCCTGTGTTCACCGAAGCTGAGAACGAAGGTGCATTGCCATCGTCCATCTTGACAAAGCACGAAAAGATGTAATCCGTGTTTATGGCGTAAGTGTGGTTATTTTTGTAAGCAAACCGATCAACAGAGTTGTTACCAACGGTAATACCAGTTGTAACGCCATTGATATTCAGATTGGTGCTGAATGTCATATTGCCATTTACTGGATAACCACCTACTACACCGCTTTGTGAGTTTGTCAAAAGATTAGTTACAAAACGACCTGAGGTAATCCTTGCAAGAGGACCCCTACCTGCTCGTGTGTAGACTGGTTTGATTACAACCCTATTGTTAATCGGCATGGGGATTACCCCACGATGGCAGGTTTACTGCGATTGCGTCCTGCTGCGAGACCCACAACCTTGGCTGTCTGAGAACCCGGCTTAAGAAACCGAACTGCCGCCCACGGGCCGTTTACAGAGCCAGCAAAGGCAGTCGTAGTGATTGTCTCGACCGTGACCCACATGGCTCCAGCAGCAGTTTCCTGCTTGTAATCAGGGGATACCTGAAGCTGAACCGAGTCACCTGTACCGATGGAGGCAAGAGTGCCTACATAGTTCAGGGCGTAGTTATTCTCACCAGCAAAACGATAATCAAGGGGGACGATGGTTGCGTCAGCAGCACCAATGGAGGTAGCCGCGTCAACGCAAGTGACCGGAGCGTAAGGAGTTGAACTCATATTAGATGTAACCTCTTTCTTTAACCCGTTTAACGATTCGTATGTTACATTGGGGTAACTTTTGTATTATACCACTCCTGCCCATTTACGTACCTTGTAAGGTACCTTGGCATCCTTCCCCGCTTCCTTGATACAAGCCTTTACGTACTTTTTGGCTTCTTTAAGCATCTTTCGGGATACCGGAATTCCCTCCCTTCGCATGGTGGCAATAGCCCACATTTCAGCTTCGTACTCTTGTTTCCAAATAGGAAGGTCTTCCATGTACAAATGTCTGAGGATTACGTGGGCACACTCGTGAAGGTAATAGAAAAGCCCGTCACGACAGTCTGGACGGGGTGTGTAGATTTCCTTGGTACCATCCTGCTTGAGCATGGCATACGCTTCTGCTGGAGCGTTAAAGACCCGCTTGAAGCGAATCTTTACCCCTTTGGGGCGGTACCGTTTGGCTATTTCGTAATACCGGGCTTTGCTCATGCCCGAAGTATACTATAAATATGAAAAAACCCCGGTTTCCCGGGGTTTCTCCACGTCGTATTGTATTACGTTGCCTTTATCATATTTTTGTAATACTCTCTTTTCCAATGAATTTTACATAACCCGCGACCGTAATGCTTATTAGAACAACTCTCTACTGAACATAGTTGTTTTGGTTTTTCAATTACAGGAGCAGGTCGCAAAGCTTCAATTTCTTCATCTGTTAACTTTGTTCCATTCAAAAGACGTCCTTTGATATAAAATTCAAATTGTTTATCAACATTGTAATTACTATAGTTGACAGCACCTTCAAACATCTCAAGGAAAGCAAGTACATTTTCTGCTTGTTTTCTTTTTATAACTAAATAGGGGAGTAGTTTTTTTAAAAGAGTACCTACTTGAGTGTGTTTTATATCCCATCTGTACGCAACTTTTGCTGTTTTGAAGTATGGTTTTTCTTGTTCTTTACGCTCAAAAACTTTTCCCAAACCAGTCTTTTCAACAAAATAATCAAGAACACCTTTGTGTGTATTAGTTATTACCAAAATTGGATAAAATCTGTAACCAACTCTATTTTCTTTCCGTTTTTGCTTGGAAATAAAAATAGAACCCTCTCCGTCCACAATGCCTGCCATATACGCATAAAAAGTATCTTCCATAACTATTTCTCCAAAGTAATAAAGGCCGGGAGAATTCCCAGCCTTTACCACTATACCATATTTTGGAGTGTGTTACAGTATATACATTAGGAGCCTGTGCTGCCCCACCACTGACGCCAGTCAGAGAAGCCGAAGGTATAACGCTCACGCGCCTTATAGCGCATGTTGCCCGTTTCGAAGTCACCTTCCGTCGCCGTGGCAAGAGCCTTACGGACAAACATCTTGGTGCCGTTCGGAACCGAAGTCTTGATAAACCAAGCATTCGTATCCGAGAAACGGTTGTTAACAAACACACCCTTCGAGAAGATACCCATGTCGCGGAGAGCGTTGGTATCGTTCTTGTTGAATACGCTAGCACCACCGGGGGTCGTGCTGAGGGTAGACTTCAAGATACGGTGAGCCGTAAACTTGAGGTGCGGAGGAATGTGGAGGCTTACCGGGGTTGCACCGATAAGAACGCCACGGTCGTCCTTCATCAAGTTGATGGCAATAGCAGCCGCTTCCAACGCCGTTTCCGAAAGGTCGGCAGTCGTTGTATTCGTCTGGTTACCTGCACTCAGCGTCGGGTGTGAAGCCGAGAAGAGAGCAACGCCGTCACCACCGGGGCGCGTAGCCGAGAAGCCAAGGTTGAACACGTTAGCAGCTTTAATCTGCTTCGCATTTGCCATAGCACGACCAAGAGCCTTGGTGCGAATCTTCGTAAACGTGTCGTAGAGGTTATCTTCGACCGCTTCCTCGGTAATCGCGTAGGCAAGAGCCACGGTTTCCATCGTATAACGTGAAGTCCAGAGTTCCTGCATTTCATCGTACTGGACACCTTCACCTTCGTTTTTCGTAGGTGCCGTGCCAAGGGACGACATGAGGACTTCCTCTTCGAAGGCTCGATTCGAATTCTCAATCTCAAAGAGAGGAACGTGTTCTGCCGTTACCTCACCATAAGACGCACCGAGAATCTTGTTCAAGCCCGGAACTAGCTGCTTCTGAAATTGACCACGAGTCATAACCATTGTTTTCTAGCTCCTTAACTATTAACGATAAATATGATTTGAGAACGTGACTTCAACAAGTGTCGAAGCGTCCAAATCAAAATCGTTATCCTGTGCACCAGCCGAAGTAATTTCGGAGATTTTATAAGCACTGATGACACGGAACATTGCGTTACCTGCCGACACTGCGGTACCAGAACCATCCACTTCGCAAGCTGCACGGCCCGTAGTAGCACTACCTGCACCAGCGTTCGTCACGCGGGCAAGTTCGCCAATAAAGGTAGCTGCAGTCGAAGCGTCGGTCTTACAAATCCAAGTACCCATCGGGTTGTCGTCCACGAGCGCAAACGGCTGCGTGAAGCCTTCGAGGTAGCCAGAATTCTTCTGGGACGTGTTTGCAGGGATATACTTTGAATACTGCGGCTGGCCGGTCGTCTTGTCGATCCACGCAAAGCTGCGGGCAACACCCACAACACCTGCCGTGTTCGTCGCAACGTCCAGCGTACCTGCAGAAAGCTTCACGGGCGTACCCGTGTACATTGCCGAATGCGCACCGTTCTTGATCGGGTATGCCTTCAGCCTATTAGAATGAGCGCCAATTGTGCGCGAACGCACTAGACCGCCGGGAAAACTAACAGTCATTTTCTATTACTCCTCTTCATCCGAATCCTTGACAGTGCTCTTCAGCGTCTTGCCAAATTCGGCTGGTTTTGTTCCTACACGAACAGTGGAAGTAGAGTCGTTCTGTATCGGAAGAAGTCGATCCATACGTTTGTTGGACCCTTCCATACGGGACAATACTGCACGTTCATTATTTGCTGCCATATCTTCGTAATATCTGTGACGTGCCTGTGCTTTAGCAAGAGGAATCTTGAACAGGGCGAGGTCACCAACAGTTACGACATTGGTGTATTTGTTGGAAGCCAACTGACCAACTGATCTTACTTCAAAGAGGTCCCTAAACTCTTCCGGGAGTTCCGAAACAGTAACAGGTTCATATCCTTCGCGCCGCCTGTCTGCGATGTTCTTGATATCGTCACCATTTTCGATAACGATTCGAACCCAACGAAGGTGTAGGCCCTTGGAAGCAAACTGCTCTCTCACTTCCTCTGGGATGTCGTAGCTAAACGGTGGAGTGTAAGTTTCGACCTTAGCTTCAGTTTCCCGTGAAGTACGGATTGCATTTCTAGCCATAGTGGGTAGTTCCTTTCTTAGTATAACACAATTTTATAGTTACGTGATGTCAATGGGAACATAGCCCTTATAGCCCTGTGCCGCATACTTGAACTTTTCTTTCATGAAGTCAGACAGACTGACCCCCATTTTTTCTGCCATCTCAATGTCATCCTGTGAAGGAGTGGCGGAAACCTTGTTACCAGTGCGGGTGAACTGAGCACGCCCACCACCGTCTTCGTCACCAAACGAGCGAGAAGAGCTGACGGGAGAACCCTTGCGCCGCTGGGCTGGACGCTCTTCGACTTCCTCGACCTCTTCGATGTCGTTGTTAACCTTCTTGCGAGGTGCGTCCTTTGTGCCGCCCTTGATGTTGTACTTCAACAGACGGCGGTCAAGTTCATCCCAGTACTCTTCAGACTCCGGATCGTACTTGCCTTCCTGCTGAAGTGTGCTGGAAAGGGTACGAGCAAGGAAGTGCTTTTCCTTGTCCTTGAAGAACCACGGGTTGCGAGACACCCACTCTTGGGCAGCTTCCGGAGGGCCTTCCGGTGTTGCAGCCTTAGGAGGCTCAGGGACGTCAACTGTTTCGTCAAAGTCCTCTTCGACCGCCTGCATGGCAGAGAAGCGCATCTGGGCGTCAGCAAGCTCACGGGTAAGCTTGGCAACTTCCTTCGGATCGTTTTCAGCCATAGCCTTTTCAAGCTCGTTCTGCTTGGATTCGACAGTACGTTCCCAAGTAGCCTTCTGGGCTTCAATGTTCTTCTTTTCAAACTGCTTGGAGTTCTGGGAAAGGTGCTTGATAACCTCATGCTGCTTTTGGATAATCTCTTCCTGTTCACGATTTCGTGAAAGAAGACCCTTGATCCGCTTGAAAGCCTTGTTCGGCTTAAGCTGCATGTCCTCGTCGGATTCGGTTACTTCGGCTTCCCTTGTCTCCGTTTGTGCCTTCGCGAAGCGGCCTTTACCTTCACTCCTTTCGGAGAAGTCCTCTTCGTCTTCGTGGGTTTCGGCTTTCTTAACTTCGGTTCGCTTAGGTTCTTCATTACTCAGTTCCAATACGATATCTTCAATCGAAGAATCGCCTTCAGTATCGATTTCAATATCAGTCCAGTTTGTTTTCGGGGTTGCCATAGTTACTTCACTCCATACATCGAATTGATGTCTGCGGGATTTTCGATTTTCATAAGAATCAACTCATCAGCAAGCAAGACAAACGCAACACCCTTGTACTGCAACTTGGTTCCTTGGTGCTTCCCCCAAACAACGTAGTCGCCTACCTTGCACCACGGAGCCTTGTAGCGACCGTGTGGGAAGTAAGAACCGTCGCTTGGCTTGGTGTTCGGATCGCTGAAACACAGCGGTCCCATTGCCTTTACCTGTCCGACGTTGTTGAGATACTTGACATCTTCGGTAAATGAAGACGGAAGCAATACGGAACCAATCTTCTTTTCTGGTTCGATGGGACGGATAAGAATATTCCATCCAGTAATTTCAGGCAGTGTGTCTGGGTCAGGAATGTCGTTAGGCGAAACCCAGTCAGTACGGTTAGGATCAAAGCTTGTCAGCTTTTTCATTTCAGTCCTCTTCTTCTTCGTTTACAAGTCTTTGCTTGTTTGTAAGTCGCACTTTCTCAATACAAGCGTGCAAGGCTGCGACATATCCTTGCGCGTGAGCAATTTCCAAAGGGTCACGTTCCTTCATCAGAACTTCCAATTTGGTTTCCATGTCCCTTAGAAAAGCTTTTGTAACTCCATCATCGAGGCTTGAGTCCCCGATGATGTTCTGGATTCTTCGTTCTAGGAAGCGCGCCATACTTACTTCTTTTTCTTGCTTTTCTCTTTATCCTGTTGCGACTTCATGGAGTTAGAAAGCAAGGATACCCCAAGTTTCTTTTCCTCCAACGATCTTTTTGCCCCCGACTCTTCCTTTTGCTGTCCCATCTGGGCTTCGCGCATCAGATTGTCCAACCCAAGCTTGACGGCATCCAAGCCAGCCCGGAACTGTTCAATCTCTGCATTTGCGCCCATTTCCTTAGCCTTCAAGAGAGCTTCAACCCTGTCGATGTCAACCTTTTGGGCCTTGATCGAAAGGTCTGCAAGGTCCTTCATCTTGACGTGTCCAACACGGTTAGCTTCGGTCTGGGCCTTGAGCATTTCTGCCTGTGCGATAACCTGCATCGGCTGACCATCTCCACCAAGCGTTTCAGCAAGAGCCTGATTGGCCTTAAGGACTTCCTTGGCCGCATTGGCCTGAATCTGGGCAATGACCTTCGGGTCTTGATTGGGGGTACCTCCGGTTTGCATTTGAGTCATGCCATTGACCTGCTCGCTCAACTGCAACAGTTGGTGTTCCCTGACGTTGGCAAGAACAAGCGGTGCAAGCTGCTTCATCGTTTCCGAAGCACCTCCTACCAGTGGGTCCTGAAGCCACGCCATCTTGAACTCAACATGGGACTTGTGGTCCTGACCTTCAAAAGCCTTGATGGGCTTGCCTTGGTTAATAGCAAGGATGTCTTCCAGCGGGGATAACGGAGCTGCCTGCTGTTCAGGGATCAAGATGTCATCAATATTCTCTTCCCCAAGGGCAATATAGAAGTTACGGTACGCGCTCTTGAGATTGTGAATGTCTGGACGCTGGAGAGCTGCCTGAAGCTTGCGCTCGGCCAAAGTCAGGCGATGCGCATTGCTGGTTACGTTAGGATCACTGACCGGGACAACATCAACCTTCATCGGATCAAAGTCATCCTTGAACACGTTACGCTGGCCCCCTGCTACGTCGTAGGGGTATTCCGGAGGCATGTACTCGTAGTTGACTCGGGCAAGCAACTTGAGGTCCTGTTCTTGGCTGTAATGGACTCGCTTGTGGATTGCCGAGAACAGCTTCATGGATGCGTCCAGAAGGGCTATAGTCGTTCCTACAGGCCCGTAGTTGGTTGAGTCACTGACTACCTGCTCGGTCGAGTCAGCAAAGCTCCCAGCCCTTCCGTCGAGCCACTGAAGCAACTGGGAAAGGACCTGAGACGGTTCCTTGTAAGGCAGGGGGAACAGGGCCTTACTGATGTCCTGAATGGGGGACTCTGTCTCCCTCCATTCACCCGGAGCGATGGCACCACCATCCCCGGTAATGCGAAGCCCTTTGAGCTTCAAACCACCCTGCATGTTGGCAAACTGTCCCGCGTCCACAAGGGAGCGCATGACGCTTGTCAGGGTGCTCTGGAAGTTCCCGAGAAGGTGGAACAGACCTGCACCGTAGAAACCAAAGGCCGGGACGTAAAGGTAGTGGGAGAACCAGATGATGCGCTTGCGGTTCTTGTCGTCTTCGTTCCAGTTACGACGAATAGCAAGAATTTCACCCGATTCACGGACAAAGGTCACGATGTATGGATCGGTGTAACCCGGCTGACCGTAGGGGTTGGGAAGGGACAGGTAGCAGTGCATTTCAACAAGGGAAAAGGCTTTGTCAAAAGCCGGATCAATGGAAGACACCCCTGCAGCTCGCTGGGTAGCCAACGTTACGTTGTCCACAACTACGGCTGTTTCGCCACCAACTGCATTGTCGCCACTGACGTCGTAGTTGTCCTTGCTTGAATTGAAAGCTGTGTTGACCCGACCGCGCCATTCCTTTGGTTCTATGTATTCGCCTTCGATGATCTTGGTCTTGAGTTCAGCACCCGAAATGACCGGAAGAAGCTCGGAATACCTGCGGGACTTTTCAATCGAACGGGCATTCTGGTTAATCACAAAGTCATTGGCTGCAACGAAGCACGACACGGGGCGATCAAGGTTGAAGTCCCAGTAGGTCTTCTTGAAGGCAGAACCGTACAGCGGAAGGTGAAACAAAAGCTTTTCCATGTCCGGGTAATACTCGGTCATCTGCTTGGTGATCTGGTAATTCATGAATTCCTTGACCCGGTTGGCTCGGCTCAAGTTGGCCTCGGTCTCCACACCAAGAACCTGAGTCTTTACCGGACCCGTGGCTGGAAGAAGCTCTGCTGTCGCTTTGGACTGAAACTTGACTGCAGCCTCAAGGATAAGCGGGTGAACTGCCATGCAAGCTCCGTCAAACGGGGCATCGTCGTCATCCGAATCCATGACATGAAGACCAAGGTTCTTGATCCCCTTTTCAATGGTTGCTTCCCACTCGGAGCGGGATTCAAGGTCCTTCTGCAACCAAGACTTGCACTGCTGACCGATTCGAAGCAACAGGCGTTCGTCCAGTTCACCAGCAATGTTGTCGTAGAACTCCATCTCATCTTCATCAAATCCCTGTTCACCACCTTCGTCCAAATCGCCCGCAAGAGCGTGCTTGTCTCCGTACATTAGAGCGGGGTCGTTGACTGTGAACTCTACCGGGGCAATAGGGGCTGCGGAGGGGATACCTGCGGGAAGGGGATTAAGCTTTGATACGGCCATTTCTTAAATTTCCTTTATATAGCGCCTCGGCGCGCTGACCGCCCTAATCGCCCTTACGGGCTTTCGGGCTACGCTACTGCAGAATTCCAATAGGAAGTCCGCCTGCGCTTCTTGTAATCGTCTTCGTCTTCAATTTCTTCACTCATGTGGGAGTCATTACTCAGTGCCATGACATTGGACCGAAGGTGAATGATCGCTTGGGTCATGGTATCTACCAAGTCATCGCTGGCACCGAATGGAAACTCCAGTGCGTCGCTCATGAGCATCGTTGTAAATCCTTGGGACTCCGGTACCCAAATTCGTCCATTCTCAAAGTACGGAGTTACTTGGTGTGCCCTCATTTCCTTGTCTCCCCACTTTTGAGGTTCGAACGGAACAACCGGATACCCCATAAGCTGGAGTTCCGGGATAAGGGATTGACCAGAAGCCTTGTTTTCTACCAAAATTATATCAGGCTTGTAGTACTCGTGCATTTCTTTTACTTGTTTGAGCAGCTCTGGGTAGGCCCACCGTTTCTTGTCACACTCAATCAAGATGAGGTGAGGTACCCAGAATTCCTGACCTTTGGCAGTAAATTGGCGTTGTCTGAAGACTCCCCAAACCGAATAGGCCGAGAAGTCAGCACTTGTTTTGGTTGAATAGGCCGTATCCAAGGACAGCACGATGTACTCTACATCTGGGGGCTTTGCAGACCTCCAAAGGTTGAAATGGGACTCCTTGAAGATGCTGCCCTCCTCCGGGACGGGCATTTGCATGTACAGGGCTGACCATTTGGAGGCAGTCATGGAGGGGTCATCCCGTCGTTCCGAAAGGAAGTCAAGGGTCTGGAACTCAGGCCAGAACGATCCTCCTTCGGGCAAATCAAGAAGCTTTGCTGCCTTGGTGTCCAAGATGGCAGGAATCTTGATGATCCGCCACGGACGTTTTGTCTTGGAGTCGTTAACTTCTAGGTATCCCGAAAGGTCCTCGTTGTGCCAGCGGGTGTTAACGATGATCTCAGACCCGTTGGGCAGGAGTCGGGTACGAAGGCCCGGGACGTACCAAGCGTTGATCTTTCGACGCTCCACGGGGGAGTAGGCTGTCTGTTCGGATACCACGTCGTCACAGATGCTTATGTGAGCCCTACGACCCGCGATCTGGGTGCCTACGCCTGCCCCGTAGTACTTACCCCCCGAGGTCAGTTCCCACCGCCCAGCGGCCCTAGAATCGCTTTTAATGACCACATCGGGGAAGACCCGAAGATACTCTTCTGTCCTCATGAGGTCCCTAATGGGGCGACCTGCGTTGTCTTCCACGAACTGTGTTCCGTGACCAATATGCAGTACATTCCATTTTGGGTGCCTGCCCAAGCACCACGCCACGAAGAGATTGATAATCTTTGACTTCATCGCACCGGGAGGACAAAAGATCATAAGTCTTTCGCGAGTACCCTTTACCGTTGCAGCTTCAACCTTTTGGAGTTCGGTTGCCATCAATTTGATGTGCTTCCCATCAATGAATCCTTCTGGCAGCGTAAAGGGAGCAAGGTATCGGACAAACAAATAGAAGTTCTTTCTAGCCAACACAATGATTTTGGACGCTAGATAAGACATCAAATAGTCTCGATCATCCCCATCTGGTAGCTCTTCAACCTTTTTCATGATCTTTGAATAAAGGTCTTCAAATTCAGACAAACTCAGTTCTCTTTCCTGTTTTGTCGAACTTAGGTGCTTTTCAATAAGCTTGTCATTGGAAAGACCAATGTCCACCTTGCTTACTTCTAGTTCCCCTTGGAGGTCCTTGGTGTCCACCGGGGGGAGTGGTTCCCCGGGATTGTCCAAGTAACCCAAGAGGTCTTGAATTGCCTTCTCTGCATCGTTGTCAGGGTTCTTTGTATTGGACAAGATAAAGTGTTCCTTTATTGCAACAGTACGATTGAAATATATATCACAAGTTAGAGAGCTTAGTTAAATTAACTAGATTCAGACAAAAAAGAGTGTATAATGACTCCTAGGAGTAACCAACTAGACCCATCCGATAGAAAATGATTGAGTAAGGTTTTATGAACCTATAGTTTGATTCGATGTTGGTTTGATCCAACTGGAACTCCTGCCAGCGTAAGCATAGATATAGTAGCGAAAGATAACCTAGTAACATCATATAGAGGTACCTGGTTATACTACTTGCGAAGGATCGAAATTACCTTCTCCAAGGCTTCATCCTTACCGCTTTCAGCTTCTACCTCCTTGCGACCCTCCTTTGCCTTCACCAATGCGCTCCCTACCGCATTCAAGTCTGATGAAGGAGCCTTTGCTGCCTTGTCAATTTCCCTTTGCAGTAGCTCACAAGCCTTGATGGCATCGGAGAACTTCTTCTCCTCCATCGCTTGGTGGTAGACCTCCCTGATCTTCTGAATCACCTCCACCGTATCCAACCCTACCGCTTCAATCCGCTTCTTCATGGCAATAGCAATGGCCTGCTGGACCTTTGGCATCTTGAGCATGGTGTACCCTACGATGTCCGGATTAGCTGACTTGCTGCCTGCCATCCTAGCCGCCTTGGCTGCACTGGCAGTTTTGATATACGCCTCCACGAACTTGATCTGAAGGGGGGTCATCTGTGTCAGAAGCTCCCGAAGGGTCTTGTATTCCTTCTTCTCATCCCGATTAAGCAGCTTGAGTTCTTCGTTGTCCGTTGCGATCTTTACCGCGTTGTGAATTTCGTCTTCCATTCTAGACTCCTCAAATGTAATAATCTTTCGTTATACCGTTGGGGTATGAAATTAATTAACCCCCTCACGAAACATTATATCGTTTGTACCCCCTAATTGCTAAGAATATTTTATAGGGGGGTACTAATCAAGAATTTTGGAGGGGGGTACACCTAACCCCACCCTGAAGCCCCCCTGTTTTCCCCCTCCCCCCTCCCACCTGTGCGCCCCCTCGGTGGCTAGTGGTAGGTGACTAGTAGCTAGCCCGTAGTAGTAGCTCACTAGTAGCTAGGTCACACTAGCCAGAACTGGCAATCCCCTAGCTACCCTAGGGTTAAGGCAATGACCCTTGGGGCAGTGGGGGTACTCAAGGCCATTCCACACCATAGCATGTAAAACAATTTTACCCGGGTAATATCCATGTTCCCGGCGGGGGTGTGTCAAGCGCGCACTAGCGTGCGACATACGGTCGCACCCCCATCTTTCCGCTTGTATTCCTTGGAATGTTTGATCAAGAACATTCGGGCAACTGTCAGTAGTGTGAACCTAACACTAGCCCTTTGCCGGGGCAGGCAGGGGGGCAGGGCAGGCGGAAGCCGGGCAAGGTCCCAGCGTAGGGGGGTGCACTACCCCCCGTGGGTGACCTTCTGGGAGGCTTGGCGGGACTAGCGATAACTCCACACTAGTACCCCTTATCGCCCGCTAGGGCGAGCTTATGCTCCACCTGAGCATATCCGGTTTTCCGCCAATGCTCACATTGAGCACAACCCCTTATGCTCAGGTCGAGCACAAGGTGCGTCAGAATGTCGCGAGACAGGAGCCCCCCGGATGTGCGATGGTTCACCTTGCCTAGGGGTCCGCCTAGGTGCCGAGGCCCCGTGACAGGGCAGGCAAGTCCGCTACCCCGACGCTTTCGGGGGGTGAAAGGGGCAAGGCACCCATTGTCACGCTAGGCTGGTTAGCTGCAAGGGCGCGTCGGAATATTGGCGCGGTTAAGGCTATCGCTTCACTCCGTCCCTTGGGGTGTTGTTCCGGATCACCAGCGGCGAAACGTCAAGACACAATCTCCATTGATTACGGGGCAATGTGGTCACCCTCGCGGGGGTGTTTGCGCTAGGGTAAAGGCCCTTAAGGTGACGTTAAAGCTAGGTTAACCCTAGCATAGCGCCCATAGTTCAACGGGGGGCTTACCCCCCAACGCATGGCCGCTTCACTAGGGTTAAAGCAAATGACACAGAATAACGCTATCACGATTGACGTTCAGGCTGAAATTGCAGAATTGCGCACACTTCACGGGCAATTCAGCAACGCAGCAACCACATTTGAGCGCAAGGCGCGGTTGTATCTGGATTATGCCCTGTATTCGGGCAATCTGGATATGCTCCGGGCATTGCGTGAAGCAATCGGCTTTGCCACAGTCCAAAAGAAGTTGGACGCTTGGCTTAAGGTATGTGCACCCGTCTCGAAAAAGAAGGTGAACGACAACACGTTTACCTATCGGAAAGACAAGCAACGGGCACGCGAGGAAGGTTGGAAGATACTGAACGATGAAGCCTATTCCTTGGGCTTCATTGACTACAAGAAGGACCCGGCGGCCAAGCCTGCCCTTTCCCTTGTGCAGGCCCTTGAAGCCCTCAAGGCCCGCATCGGGGGGGCAATGGACATTGTAGAGGATCACACCCTTGAAGGGTTCAACAATCCCCTTCAGGCCCTCTACGATGAAGTATCGGAAGCAATCGACAGGGCAGAAAACCCGGCCCCTGTTACGAATAACGAGACGGTCACGCTCATTAAGAAGCGTGCCAAGGCATAACAAGGCCGCAAGGCCGATAACGGTTAACCCCTCACACCCCCCGGTGTTAAAGCCGGGGGGTGCATTGGATTAACCCCCAACTAGGAGCACCCTAGACTATGTTAACCAGTGACCTTTACGGACAGGGAAAGTATGAGCGCGACCCCTTTAAGCACCGGGCGCGCGACACCGTGACCATGCAGGGCACGCTTGCAGCAATCGAGCGTGACCTTTGGGGCTTGCCTCGCAATGCCCCTTACTGGGTAGACTGCCCGCACTCCATGCCCCTAGTTCAGCGTGTGCTGAACGAATTAAACGCACGCTATCGTGCGTCCCTGCCCGCCTCGCAGCGTAATGGGGCATGTGCATACTACGCAATGCGGATTACCCCCAAGGATGGCCCGGCTTGCCTTGCCATCACCCGCCTCGTCTAACTACCCGGTACCCCCTTCGGGGGGTGCCTTTTTTTGTGCCTTCTCCCGCATTGCAAAGCCGCCCGCAAGGGTGGCTGAAATGATAGGACTTGCGGCGAAGGGGTAGCAACAACTCGAAGGAGTAGCAAACGTGGACAACTTGGTTAAGTGCATCGAAGCAACGGTGCTTGACATCGTAGTGAAGCGTAATGCACGCAACAACAATCGCAAGTTCCTTGCGGATTTGCTCAAAACGCTCAACGTGGAGTAACGCCAACATGAAGTACATCGCAATCTTGGATAAGGGAAGGCTTCGTTACAAGAAGTATTTCCTTTTGGTGGGCATCACTGGCGTAGACAGTGCACTCTACGAAGCAAAGCGGCTGCAAGAGAAGTACGATGCGGCTGAAGTTTCAATCGCAAACATTGAAGAGGACACAGGCAAGTAATCCTCATTTGTTAACACGAAAGGAAATATGAAGATGACCTTTGCAAGCAAGACTGCTGAACGCATCAACTCCATGACCCCGATGGAGATTCTTGATTTTGTTGAGAACGCCATTGTTGAACAGGGGCGTGCGTCGGTTTACGACTGCCCCAACGGTAAGATCGAGTGCGCTTATCGTGGCAAGGATGGTGCGAAATGCGCTATGGGCGTCGTACTTGATGACGCTGATTACACCCCCGCGTTTGAAGGTATGCTCGCTTGGGCTGTCACGGATCGTCTCGGTATTGTTGACACAAGAAAGCGCAATCTTCTTTCCCGTCTTCAAAGCGCCCACGACAACGCCTTTCGTGAGGTACGAGACGGGTACGATGTGAGCTTTGTTGATGCCTTCAAGTCCAAGGTGTGGCACGTGCGCAAGTGGATCAACAACGGTACAAATCCGATGGACATGCGAGGTTACAATGAGTTCAATTGAAAACAATCGACCCCCTTGCATCACATGCAAGAACTACATCGGCATAAACCAAGATGTAAACGAACATGTGTGTACCGTCTTTTGGGAGCGGTATGATTTCGTTACAGGGAAAACAGAAAAAGAAACCTTTACACAACCATGCAGGACACGAAGGTCAATTTACCTAGCCACACGAGAAGATTGTTTCGTGCGTCGTTAACAAAGGGAGTCCTATCATAGCGATGGCCTATACCATTAAGGATGGACGTTTTGCCCATTCTTTCAACACGTTAGGCGAAGCCCTGCGTGCAATGCGTGGGATGCCAAAAGGCTCCCGTTTGTACAACCATGAAGCCAATAAGGAGATTCACAAGTGGCAATCACTGCTGCGTTTGGAACTGTACGCGAAGGGCAAGTCCTCAACAACAGGCGCAGGGCGTACATCGAAAGCCCATACCGCCTCCATTTCAACTGGCGTCACGAAACGGAAGATCAAAAACGCTGGTTTGTCATCAACGTACTTTCGAATCGCGTAGTTGACGCTTTGGATTCGGAAGAAGAGGCGCGGAGGAAATACAATGGGATCAGGTAGCAATACTTGGAATCCGATTGAAACCGCCCCGAAAGATGGCACAAAGTTGATCCTTTGGTTGCCTGAGATCAAGGGAATACAGCGCAAACGGTGGATTCTTTCGAAGTGGATGCCAAGCAACGTCATCAAGCACGGATATTGGGCCAACGAATACAGCAACGGCCCTGCGTACAATGACGTTGAGGTGGAAGTCCCTTTTCACAAAGGGCTTTATTCTTGCGAGTACAAAATGGTCGAGCCATCCCATTGGATGTACGAACCAACGGAGCCGTAATTGTATGGGTAACTTGGGTTGGGCAATCTACATCGCAGCCGTATTCAACCCAAGGACAGGCTGCACAAGTGACATGCACGATTTGTTTCGTGCGTGTGAACATTCCGTTCGCAACGATTTCGAAAGGCAGGTGCAACGTGCAAAAAGGTACAATCACCGTGTTTGACTGGATTTTCATCCTTTTCATCCTTTTCATTATTATCAACGGAGCTAGACCGCTATGAAACAAACTGTCATTTTGGGTATCGCTGCGGTACTTGTGCTCACCAGTGCGTGTAAGGGACCGCCAGAAGAAACAATCCACACCAAGAACTACGAAGTGGAACGTCTCTTTGAAATCGACGGATGCAACGTCTATCGGTTCTACGACAGTTCTTCAAAGTATTTCGTAACTTGCCCCGGTAACGCAAGCACCGCTTGGAAAACAACGCAGACAACGGGCAAGGTGACAACAACCAAATCGCACGAGGTGTATACAGGATGGCCGTCCACTTTATCGGATTCGACCCCCTCAAAGACCCCGACTCCTTCCACCGGGCAGTAAAGGTATTTGGATACCCGGATTTCATACACAAGGTATGGGATTACCGGGCCAAATGTGGAGGTGAGTTTGACTCAACAGTCCATGAAAATGGACAACCCGAAGACGTAAGAGTTTTCAAAAAAGGTACCGAAAATGATCCCCCAAACCCATACACTTACGATGACTCAAACGATGGCCGCTAAGGCCCCCTTTGCCGCCCTTGGTTGTGCCATTTGGTTTGCAATGGACGCTCATCTAAAGACATTGAAAGAGGTTGGAGATCGAACACACCATCAATTATATACGGCTCTTAGTCCGTACCTTGATGAACCTGATTACGACATCTTGCTTGCTGTTCATGAGTGTCTTTTTGGAATCTTTTATGAAGGCACAACAAACTCGCAAGCGCAAAAGTTCATACGAGAAATTCCCGGATTTGACTTGTGGAATTATACAATGCAAGAAAGCTCGTATTGCTCCGGGGATCATGAACATCCATCTTTCATAAGGGATCGCAAATGGACAAATTCATCAAAGCTCCTGCGTTGGATGCGGGGCGAGTACGATACAAGGAACTGGTAACCCACCTTTATGTCGTGACATGCAAAGAGCGAAAGGATGAAATATTCTTTCCCCGTGAAGTACTCGCGGCCCAAGAGTACTATCACAAGTGCCTTCAAGCGGGCCTTTCTCCCACCATAACCAAGAAGGATGTGCATTAAAGTGAACGCTCACGACCTCTTCCTGTGCTCCATAGGATTCATCTTTGGGGCTTGTTTCATGGCTGTCGGTGCTCTTTGGGCGCACGACCGCACGAAGTATACAACCCCGGAGTGCTTCGACTACGAAGTACCCGCACCGAAGGGTTGCACAGCCGAAACGATGGTTGATGCAATCAATGGTGAAGTCATGTGTCTTTCACTCAAGGGAACCCTTTGAACCATGCCGCACTTGGTTTTTTGCTCTTCAGGTCGCAAGCTTGTGTGGTCTCCTGAAGAGGACGCTTTGCTGCACAAGGCCAAAGAACAAGGCCGTTTGTGGAAAGACGTGGCAAAGGAACTCAATGTAGGCCCGCGTTCTGTCAATCGCAGGGCCAAGACATTGGGTCTCACACGGGCTAACGGACAGACCGTTACACGCATCTTGCGCGAAGAGTTCCATGTTCTTGAGAAACTTGCTCTTCAAAAGAACTACTCGCGCAAGCTTGTTGAACACACGTTCAACATCAAGCGCAACTATGTTGACATCCTGCACGATGTCATTATACTGATTCAAGCACGTCAGGCACTCAAGGATAACCTTGGCATTGACGCGCGTATTACCCCAAGTGGCAGGCTCAAGCGGCTATGAAGCCGAGCGGCCCTCGTAATTGGTACGAGTTCATACTCTTGTACCTTCTGTTCTTTGTACCCGTTTCATTGTTAGTCGGGTACTTAGCATCTCTTGTGCGTGGTTTGTGATTGGCCTTTGTTTGCACGCATAAGAGTGAATCACACCCCGTCCGTCAGGACGGACTCAATAACAAAGGTATTTTTTGTTGAAAAAAAGGAACTAACAACACAATGTCTATCATCAACCGCACTGTCTCGCTCAACGTCATCGAAGATCGCGCTGAAGCCAAGGAAGTTGCCAACCTGCTTCTCGCAGACTACTTCGGTAACTCGACCTACGAGCGTGACGCCGCCAACGGCGCACTGGAAGCCTTCTTCGTCTCGTACCTGCGTGACGTTTCGAAGAGCGAACTGGGCGCTGAACTGGAGTCGCTCAAGGCTGAGTTTGGTAAGCTGAATGCCTTCAAGCGTGCCGTCGAGCGCGTCAAGGCTTTCCGTTCGAAGAACCCTTGCTGGACTACGTTTAGCGCGTAAGACGCCCAGTTAACGAATTACTCCCCATCGGGCTACAATCCGGTGGGGATGCAAACCCCGATGGAGTGAATACGATGTTACGTTTTGATGTCATCGAAGTACTGAATGTAGCGTTGCTTCTTGTAGCAGCTACAGCTATCATACTCGCGGCAGCGTTCGTATACTTTAGCACGTAAGCGCGCTGACCGCCCTAGCGGGCTTTGCTCGCGTAATCTCCTTTCCTCTAACCAAAGGGAGTCATGTACACCATGACCTTCAATCTTACTTACTTGACAAACCTTGCTGACAAGCAGGCTTACATCAACAGTCGGCATCCGTTGCCTACGCACCCCGACTACATCCCTTATTGGTCTCTTCCCATCCTTACTCCCAGTACCATGCGCAATCTGCGCAAGGCCCTTCGTGACAACCTTGAAATCATCCCCGGCAAGGTTGCCTTCCGTAACGATCACCACGAAATCTTTACGAAGTTTTGCAGCACCTCTGCAAACATGAATCACACGGAATTCCCGTTCTCTGCCTTTATTTACTTGATGACGGGCAGTCAGGTTGACCGCAATCGACTGCAGTCCGAATTTAACTTGTGTGAAACATATTTCAAGATGCGCGGCACAACACCGACGTTGCGCACTATTTCTTATCTTTCTGCCCTTATCAATACGGGCAGTACGTATACTCTCGGCAACTCTGCTTCGAATGCGCGTTGGCAGAGAGTTACACAGATCATGGAACTTGTGCTTGCAGGCAGATTCTTTGAACCCAACGGGGTTAAAACCTTTTACGCAGAAGGTGTAAGAACCGATTGGTTTCTTGAACAGATTCGTATTCTTCGCGTTGCTTATGTAGCCACTGCCAAAACAAGAGCTGCTTTCTTCCAAGGTTCGGGACACCCAAGCTTCTTGCAGTTGGGTATTAACCTTGCGAGGTATACCGACAAGGAATTCCTTAGTATCTTTGGTTGGTCAAAAGAAGAATACAAAAAGGTCAAGAATACGGTGGCCTTTTGCATGGCGTCATCGCACGGTGACGGAATCAGTGCTACTACAATGGGGCGTGGTCTTGTTGAAAAGCGCAACATCGTACGTTCTTTCAGGCGTATGCTTAAGCACACCGGGACGTATCGTCCTATCATAGCGCCCCAACACTTTCCTCTTCCTGAAATCCCCAATACATTTACAAAAGGGTTTTCCAACACCAAGATTAGTGAAGTTCGTGCAAATTACCAGTATGTAGCCTCTGGTGCGTTTGTACGCTCACCTCTTGTTGAGCGTGGTGAGCCTCACTGCAACGCCGATGGTGTTATTTATCCCTACTTCATGCTTACCAACGGCACCATCATCAAGACAGACGACACCAATCGCTACGTGTTGCGCAGCGAAGCAGTTCACATCAACACCCAAATCCCTTACCTTTCTCAATCACAGAAAGATGTTGTGGAATTCATCAAGAAGCACCACAAGTTCATCCACAACCAGAATCCGGAAGATTCCGATAACCACGAAGCGTACATTGATTACCTTAAGGTCACTAATTTTAAGGAATCTGGCATTGAAATGGTACGCAAGCTTCTTTCTCCCGAAACCTCAAGCACCTATAAATCCCATTTGATTAACACTGCTCGGTATCTTGCGGAAAAAGAGCGCCCTTACTCGACGCATTCCAAGCTGTGGCACTTCAATGAGGACATCATTAACTACCGCGCACAGGCAGCTTTGTACATCCGTAACAGGGAAACGTGCAACAACAGCATCAAGAGAACTGAATACGAAATTGCCTTGTACAAGTGGGAGAACGAAGAAAGAAACAAGACTCCGAAGAGTACAAAGGTTTCGGAAGTGGAGAAGTCGTATCCGTATCTTGTTGACTTCAGTATACTTGACGTCTTCAACTCGTCTCCAAGGCTTCTTGCGAGAAATACCGGATCGCCCGAAGCACACCTTAACGAGTTCAACAAGGGTGTTTCACAAGTAAAGAACTACATCGAGAAGATAAGGCGACAACAGAAGGACGGTACCCCCGTTGCAGAAATGCCTGTTAGTGAGCGTTCTGTTGCACCAACTCGCCCCATTGACATACCCTTGACACCAGATGCTACGATCATTGCTAACCTTCGCAATAACGAAGTCAAGAATATTCCTGAAACTATCATGGAGAAGTACAAGGATTACATGAGCTTTGATTCGGCAACGGTACTGCTCGGACGTAATTTGTCCGAAGCTGAATTGCAGGTTGTAGAGGCTACGGGAATTATTTATCTTAAAGAACTGTACGACGTACCGGAAAGCGATGACGAAGATGACGATACCGATCACACAAAGATATCAAGCAAAATAGGTCACGTAACGGATATTCCTATGCCGTTTATGCGTGATTCATTCTTTGTCATGGAACGACGTACATGGGATTTGTTGTTTGACTTGGAGTCCAACATAACAACATTCCTTTTGCATACGTGCAAGTTGAATAATATTGGTATTGCTATTAGTAACATTCGTGACGAAGAATCCGGAATTATTGAAGCAAACCCCGATGTTGTTTCCGCCAGAACGTATCTTGACATAGCGGTGGATTATTATCGTACAACACAGACCAATGCCAATATCGCTTCAAGGGCATTGAGCAACCTGCGTAACAAACTGGCGGAGCTTCGTAATGAAAGCTCTGGCAGCTTTTCAACAAGTACTCCAGAAGGACAAATCAGACGCAAGTTCCAGAACACTTGGGCGCAAAACCCGTTCAAGAAAGCCACGGCTTATCTGGGCAACGAGCATCTGTTTACTCGTGGCCCCGATACTCCAAGTATTTCAGCCGACCATCGCATAATTCGTCAATACACCACCGATGCGGTAGCCAACGGCCAGCCTTTCCGCGATGTGGGCTTCAAGTCGGGTCCCGGAGAAACACTTCGCATTCGTAGCGGGTTGATTGACAAAGCTGTTATTGACACCAAATGCTACCTTGGTGTCGAATTGGAAGTCCTTGCCAGCCGTGAAGCCTTCAAGATGGCCCACGACATCACTACGGACATCTACAAGGATTTACCTATCACGGCTGAACAGAGGGCAGGCTATACGAAAGAACTTGGTGTCTACCTTGCCAGCTCTGTTTGTGACACTTTCATGAAATCCAAGTCCATGGGTATTCTCAAGCACGATGGCTCTGTAGGCTCATACGGGTTTGAGGTGGTATCAGTACCCGGAACCCATCAATGGCACCTCCAAGAGGCTTGGAAGGGCTTCTTCAAGGAGGATTTCCCGCAGGACAAGCAACACCTTGCACCGTCCTACTATTTGTCGGGGTGGGCCAACAACGGGGGCAACGGTCGTGCTCCTTGGTGCTTTGACGACTACGCGCACGAGATGTTTACACGTCCTACTTGCGGTATTCACGTCCACGTAAGCAAGAATGCGCTTACGCCCTTGCAGCTTGGCAAGATGCTTATGTTCGTTAACAAGAATGAACGTGGGTTCATTGAGAAGATTGCGGGACGTACTGCAAACCAGTACACACAGTTCTACGACAAGACACTTAAGCACGGTCGTTTGCTTAACTCAAATCGGTTTCAGGTTGTACGCAACACAACCGATCAGCGTAATCGTGACTCGTCAGGTCGCTACGAAGCCATCAACATTACTTCAGCCAAGGGTACTGTTGAGTTTCGTATCTTCCGTTCCAACGTATCGAAAGGAGGCTTTTTCAAATGTATTGACTTCGTGCAGTCGGTAGTTGATTGGACTCGTAATTCCTCCATCCGGGAAACGAATTTGGACAGCTATCTGGAATTCCTTCATGGTTCAAGAGGTGCGTATCCTTGGTTGATTAAATGGCTTGTTGAAAATAGCATCATCGAGCGACTCAATACCAAGAACCCCACCTTTTCCGAAAACACATTTCAGGGATAAATACAAACATGTGTCTCATTGCTTACGCACCAAAGAAGTCCCTTATCTCCCTTGCAAGTCTTTCGAATGCTTACGACAACAACAAGGACGGATGGGGTATCTGTTATCAAGACAAAAATGAAGAACGGGTCATGCTCATCAAGGAGATGACCAACTTCGACCGTTTCAAGGAAGTTTGGGCCAATGATATCCCTGACGACGTACCCGTTGCCGTCCACTTCAGGTGGCGTACGCACGGTGATCTTGGTCTGGAAAACATTCATCCTTACACGATCCTTTCCAAGGATTCAGGTGATCCTATTGATCTGGTCTTGATGCACAACGGTACGATCTCCTACATCCACAAGTCTGGTGACAAAAGATCAGACACTCAGATGTATGTTGATCTGATCTTGCAGCCAATGCTTCGCAAGGCTCCGATGCTTTACAAGGATGAATCGTTCCAATTCATCATTGAACGAGACATTGGCAAGTCATCCAAGTTCCTTCTTTTCCCGAGTCCGGGTGAAGAAAATCCAGTGTGTATCTATAACGAAGATTCTGGACACAAGGAAAAGGATCAGCCTGACGTTTGGTATTCAAATGCCTATTCGATCAAGACCAATACCTACCGTTCGACCAAGACTTCGACAACTACAACAAATACATACACGCCCTATACGCCTCCTGTGCGCGAGTACAAGAGCCCTTACTATTCTCAGTGGGATAATGACGATTGGGAAACTTGGCACGATACCAAGCCAGTTGAAAAGGCTCCTGAGCCTGCTCACAAGGCTTTCCTTTGGCCGACGGATTTGACTGAAGAAGAAGCTGAGGTCAAGAAAACCTTGTTGGAATATATGGACAAGGAATACCCAAACTACGCTCCTATCATGATTTTGGGCAAGAAGTACAACAAGGTAGGTAAACCAATGCTTTCGTTGGGTTGGTTCAAGTGTGGTACTTCACAAGATGGTGTCATTACCTATGACGCAAGACTCAGCAAGACATTGAAAGAGTTTGAAAAGCGTTATTGGGACAGAATTGAAAAGGAAGAAAAGGCACAGAAGGAAGCAGCGGAAGCTGACAAGAATGTCTTTCCTTTGTTCAATCAGACAATCAGTAAGGGTGTTTTGTTCAATAGCTTTAGTTTGTTCACCAAAGCTGAAATTCTTGAGACAATCCAAGAAGATTTGGATATTGTTGCAGACTATTTGATCGAAAGGATCAAATTCACAGGAGGTAAACAGACAATTAAAGGTTGGATTGAATCAAATATGGATCGTTGTTGTGATCTGATCTATGATTTCTCAAGATCAGGTAAGTTTGAGAACAGTGATTATGTAATCCCGGACGACAACGCAAGCTTGCGTACTATCGTTGGTTGAACTAAGGATTATTATACTAGTTTGTCCAAAACCTGTCAAGTGAATTATTAGCAAGCTCACTCTTCGTGAGCAATCCGAAAGGTAAGGTGACTATTCTAAATGATTATTTCCCAACAAGATCAAGAACATAAGGATGCTTTCTTCGTCCATTACTCGGTAGGTATGGACAACCGGACTGTTTTGAGTGTACATAACAGGTCCGGCTCGAAGATGTTTGTCGGATTTGTTGAGGATGTTGAAGTTTTTTGTAATGTCTTGAAGAATGCAACGCACAAGGCAATTGCCATAGACTTGGCAATACGGAGTAACTAAAGTGGAAAAGAAAGAATACAAGATTGACGTTGAAGCTATTAACAGTATGACCCTGAAACAGCTTGAACGTCGTGTCCAATTCCTTGAACAGGTCCGCGAACGATTTGTTCAAAGGGATAAGTACTTGGGTAAGAGTTCCCGTTCGGAAAGTGTTACCCAAGAGTGCAACCTTCTCTGGCGTAGGATTTCAGAGTTGTCCCGGAAGGACTATTTCCGGGAAAAGCAGTTTGTTAAGTCTGTCTGATTATCAACCCAAACCAAAGGAGAATCCTTAAATGCTTAATGCAATCAAGAAGTCTGTTTCTGGCTCAGTCGTTACTGAAGTTCCCCCGGTGGCGGCTCCAACCCCCTCTGAGAGGCTTCAGGATGACCGTGTACCGGACATTTCGTTCTGGGCTATAGAGGAGCCCTTCGTGGTCAACTCGGCCATCCCAGACGATCTGAAGAGGAATACAGGCAAGGCGATGCCTACCAAGACATCGCTGAACATGTTTGCGACCTTTGAGGAAGCTGCCGCCTACGGGCAGAAGATGAACAAGACCTTCATCATCTACGAAGTCAAGCCATCGGCCACGGTACGGCCCCAGCTTGCCTTGGTCCAGAAGATTGATGAATAGGAACTGGCTAGCTGCGGTGGGAGCCCTCTTCGGGGGGCTCCTTTACCGTCTTCGGGGTGGGTGGTTTTCTAACCTATCACGACGGTACGGGTGGGAATGGGGCGGAAAACAGCGTACCCAGACCATGCGCCTTATCTGGTCCGTCCCTACGGGCCTTTTGCTGTTCTTTGGGACTACCCCTGACACTGAAATGTGGTACCGGGCAATCTTCTGCATTGCGATGGTATTCGCCTCCTTGGCCCTTCTAGGCCACGGGGCACACATGGTGTTCAACATGTCCTATTGGAATGAACGATGGAAACGAGGAGAACAAGTTAATGCGACAGAGTTACATACGGGTTTTTGGCTCCCTCGCCTTTTTGGCGGGATTCCTGATCCTTCTTGGTCTAATAGCCGCCTTATAGGCTACAACCTCATCGGTATGGGCTTTACGGGCGTTCTCCGTAATGCCATCGCTATGGCCCCCTTCTGGGTCATGGCTCCGTGGCTTGCCCTTTCGTACACGTTGTACGGTGCAACCCACGCCCTTTGCTACCTTGTCGGGGAATACCTCCCCGGAAGGCCAAAGGATTATGACGGGGCCGAAGTGGGCGAGTTCCTTGTAGGAGCATCCACTTGGTTCTTTATCATTCACGTACTCTATGTAAAATAAAAGGAGAACTACTTAATGAAGAAGTTCAAGATGAAGAAGTCAGTGAAGAAGCTGTGGACTGATGGCCTGCGCAGTGGGAAATACGAACAGTACCACAATGAATACGCAGGACCCGCAAATTGCAGGTGTGCCCTTGGTGTTCTTATTGACGAGTACTCAAGCAAGGTAAGTCGTCGTAAGATCAACTGGAAGGTTGACCATGCTTACGATAAAGGCAATAAAATTCTTGCTGATGTGTTTGGAGGTCCCGAGATGTCTGACAAGATCGGAAGCAAGATCATTGACTTTAACGACAATAAAGGTTGGTCATTCAACAAGATTGCAGGTTACGTAGACCGCTATCTCTAACTCTTAAAACGCAGTAGGCGGAGGGGGGTTATACGGAAGTGTGACTCCCCAACCGCAAAGCTTCTTGCCCACCCTATTGTGTTCCTTGATCTGTCTTACAGTCGCTTCAGTGTCGCCACCGTCAGGTGCCCAGAAGATGGGCTTGGCAATCTCGCAGAAGTTAGCTCCCCGTCCGCTCAGTATCGGATCGTTTATCTTTGGCGGGTCGAGCAAACTCATCAGGTTGCAAGATGCTAGAAGGGTCGCTGTCAAACTCAGCGTTAACACTTTCACGGATATCATGTGCATCCTTGATTTCCTTAGTTACCTTTACCAGAACTTGGGAGGCTATAAGAGCCTCGTCTTCCTTGAATACCTTGGAGCGCGCACCCCACTCAACAAATCGGTTGAGCAGGGTGAGCACAAGGTTTACAAGGCTAAGAACGCCTGTCATTCTAGTGGTTCCACGGTTAGTTACCGGACGGCTTCTTTATGAAGACACCGCCAGCTTTGAAGCGGCCCACGATGCCGAATACCGCAGCAATACCCGCCGCTATGGCACCGCAAGCCTGTACGATTTCTTGGGAGGCATCAGGTGCCAAATCATATCCGAACAGCGATGTGACTACACCGCCCACAACAATGACCTGCGACCAAATAACCTGCGACTGATACCAAGGTTTCGAATTGTCCATGAGAAAATCTCCTTTAATTTCGCCCTTAATCGGGCTTTTAGCCCCAATTTGGATTGACTTTATGGGGTAGGAAGAGTATACCACGCCGATGAACAAGGAGTACTTACGTAAAATTCGGCGGTTTTCCAAGGCTTTCATCACCGACGTGATCGAAACCACTGTCCGGATACACGAAAAGGACGGTAAGGCTTACCCCCTTCGGGTCCATAGGTCAGTGTCCAAACGATGGCAACCGTGTCATCGTAACAAGATCACCATGCTTCTTAATCACCTTGCCGAACTCGGTATGTTTGAAGTTCGGTTTGAACCAGTGGAGGAATACCGTGAGCGTATGCAAAAGTTTACAGGTCTGTACCAGCGTGGTTGTCGTCGGAAGTATTTTTCTCCTTCAGATGGCATTCCAAAAGGCTCTATTGCATCTGAGTATAGAAAAGTCACCCACCGAGAACTAGGGATCGAAGATGATCCGGACAAAGAAGAGGAGTACCCCGTATGATTGAAGCACTTTTTATCGCAGCCATTTTGGCCGTAATGATCGCAACTCGACTTTATTGGGAGGAATAACATAATGATGTACACACTGTTCACAATCTGGCTCACTGGAGCCGTTATATTCTACGTATTCACCCTCAAGGATTACATCCACAAGGGGCACGCAGAACTGGATGCCGTTGATGTGTTCCTTATGCCTCTCTTCTGGCCCCTTGTGCTTATCGTTGGGGTAATCATGGACAAGGAGTAACTATCATGACAAAATGGATAATGGTGATTCTTGTTTCTCACGGAACACCTAGAGCAATCAGTCAAGTAGGGGACTTCAACACAAGAAATGACTGTTTGGTAGCTTCAGAAACTCTAAGAGAGTCTTTAAAGAAGCAAACCAATTTCGGTGTTGTCATAGCAACACACTGTGTGCAGGTGTCAAAATGACGCTTGACTATCTGACAAATCTTTTCATAAAGTTTTGTTATTCTTTGGATGACGCCGATAGTCTTTCTTCAAACGAAAGAGCTGCAATTCGCGAAAGCATTAAAGCTGTTGTTGAGGCGCTGCGGGATGAGATGGCAATCAACTCCTGCGCTTGTAAATTCTGGCTTGATGACATCCTCGCCAGCGATGGCGTGAAGTCGGAGGGCAGCGAATGAGCAGTGACCTTGTGAAGCGTATGCGGGCCACAGAGAGCGAGTTTATGGCGGCTGTCGCCGACCGCATCGAAGCCCTTGAGGGCGAGATAGAGAAGTTGCGGAAGCTTTTGAATGCTGCCGAGAAGGATTGCCACAAGGCGCGGTTTGCTTTGCAAACAATCGGCGAAAGCGCAGTACCAGACCATCCAGCATCAAGCGGTCTGAGTGAACTGGAGCATGTGCAGCATCATCACTCGCAGCTCAGGCGCTTGGCAATTATGACACTTCGCCCGGAGGCAATCGGAATTTATGAGGCTCCACGGCGTGACGCAGATGAAATTCGAGTGCGCGGTGTTGGTCGCGATTTGTTTGAGCCACGGTCGGTTCGAATTGCTCT
>JACCDG011383002.1_pt1 | contig 36389 bp, 40 predicted proteins | sample 7442471 | NCBI WGS metagenome assembly JACCDG01 (sample SAMN15323444, study PRJNA562643) | freshwater metagenome | isolation source: river surface water | place: USA:Blue River Watershed | collected 2017-08-17 | reverse complement strand
GGCGAAGCCGGCGGGCTTTTTGTATGTATTCTTTACTTCGCAACGAATGGGAGAAGTCCCATGAAGCGCGCGCGCTTGATCGCGATAGCCAACTTACGCTGGTTCTTCGCAGTCACGCTTGAGCGGCGGCGAGAAACAATCTTGCCGTTTGGGTTCAAGAATTTCTTCAAGATATCGAGATCTTTGTAGTCGATATGCTTGATGTTGTTTGATGAGAAAAAATCTTGTCGCATACGTGTCTCTTAATTGTAGTAATAATTAGAATGGAATATCTTCAGGGTTGATGTCTTCATCTGGATACTCGATAGTGTCGAGTTCCTCAGAAGGTTTCGATCCCGCTTTCGGAGCAGCACTATCTCCACCTGAGTATGAACTCGTGCCTGCTGGGCGCGGACCAAACTGGAATGTGTCGACGACGATTTCCGTGCGGTACTTCTTTTCCCCGTCCTTTTCCCAGCTTCGTGTCTGGATGCGTCCTTCCACGTAGAGCGAGCTTCCCTTCTTCGCGTATTGCGCGATGAGTTCAGCGGGCTTTCCGAATGAAACGACATTGTGGTATTCCACCGCTTCCTGTTTTGCGCCATTTTGATCCTTCCAGGTTCGGTTGGTAGCAAGTGAAAAACTCGTTACTTTGGCTCCTGAAGGAAGTGCGCGCATTTCTGGGTCGCGAGTGAGATTGCCGAGCAATTGAACTTTGTTGATGTACATTCTTTTAGAGACGGGTCGCGGTCATAGATATTGCGCTTCCCGCCTGACTATTTTGTAATAACCTTGCCTGCTGCCTCTTTCGGGGCACCTGTGCCAAGTGTACTACGAAGTCGCTTCTTCTGAAACTGCCACAGCGGCCTCAGGGGCTACAGGATCTTCTGTAACCATCGCTTCGATTTCAGCATCAATCTGCTCTTTCGAAAGCTCAGCTTCAGGAGTGCCGTCTTCACGCACTGCGCGCTTTCGGCCACCTCCCTGGTGCATACGGCGTCCTGCCATTGTGTTCTCACGGACAGTCTTCACGATCATAAATCGGATGATGTCTTCATTGCGAGAAAGCTCAGGTGTGATTGATTCTACCTGCGCAGGATCCATATCGAACTTAATGAACCCGAAATACGCAGTATCAAACCACGTCTTCTTGTTCTCGATAGTGCGGCTCATTTCATAGGCGAGCTGCATCATCTTTGGAAGTTCTTCCTGGATAAATGTGGCGCCCTTGCCTTCAAGGTATGCCTTAAGGTCTCCAAACGTGCCAAGAACAGCGTCTTCAGCGATCGTTGGGACAAAGAGGTATGCAAGCTCGTAGACCGTGCCGCCTTCCTCGTTCTTTACTTCGTCTTCCATAAAAATCTGGGAAATCCCAGTAATAATTGCTTAATTTCCCCACCCAAAGGTGGTTCTATCCCGTTTCGGACCATGCGCCACCCTATCAGTGGGCGACGAACGAGACAGGCCTTACTTTAGCAGAAAAGCGGGAAAAGTCAAAAAAAAGAAACCTCTTCGCAGGGGAAAAGGTTTCAACGTTTAGGCTACCAAATACCAAAGAATTTAAATATTTTATCAATGCCGATACAAACAAGTACGGTTGATCCGAGCAAAATAGCAGTGATTATGAATTTGCCAATCAACCACTCCACGCCATCAGGGCGGGTTTCTGAAGAAGGATTAGTATACATACATTAGAATTTAAAAGATTTATAGCCAAAGTGTACTCCTCCCAAAAATAGTGTCAATTACACCTCAAATACCCGCTTCACATTTTCTCGGAGCACTTGAGCTGTTTCTTCCGTAGAAAGTCCTTTCAATTCCGCTATTTTTTCCACGACATGCTTCACCATCCACGGTTCGCATCGCTTTCCTCTGTGCGGCTCCGGCGCAGCAAACGGTGCGTCGGTTTCAACCATGATGGACTCGAGAGGAAGAGAGCGGATAACCTCGTCGTAATCATGTGAAAAAGTAATCGGGCCGTCATACGAAACAGTCCAACCGTTTTTTACAATTCTTTCGGCAATCACTTTATCACCGACAAAAAAATGAAAATTAGCACGCACGTCGTGCTGTTCCAAAATAGCAAGTGCGTCTTCATACGCGTCCATGTTCCCTTTCGAAGGACGTGCATGGATCATGAGCGGCTTGCCGAGTGTTTTCGCCAATTCAATATGTTTCAAAAATAATTCTTTCTGCGCTGCTTTCGTTTCAGGTTTTTCATCACGAAAATAGTCGAAGCCGCATTCGCCGATAGCGACAACAGAAGGACTTTTCGCAAGCTCAAGATACGCATCCATATCAAATGCTTCCACCGCGTTATCAGTCGGATGCTGTCCAATGCACGCAAAAAGCGTACCGAGGTGTTTTTCTGCATACTCCACCGCTTGGCGAGAACTTTCCAGATCCACACCCACAGTGATAGTCTGCACACCCTCAGCTTTCATTCGAGCGATCACATCTTCCCTGTCACCGTCGAATTGCGCGAGATTTAAATGAGAATGAATATCAAAATACATATTAGTCGGTGCGCATAAAGAGCGGCGTTTCGGGTTTTTTGTTGGCTTTGATGAGCGCTTTTAGTTTTTCATTCGTTTCAGGCATGATCGGATTTAGCATGCGCGCGATGGTGTAGAGCCGAAGCACCATTTCGGTGATAAGCTGTTTTCCTTTTTCTTCATCCACCTTCACCACTTTAAATGGCTCAGTTTCCTGAATCATCTTATCGAGCGACTGAATCTCTTCCCAAATGTAGTTAGTAGCTTGAGTGATATCAAACGAATCGAGAAGCGCGAAGAATTCTTCTGGAATTGAATTCTCGGGAATAGCCGGACATTCGGGGAGATACTTTTCTGAAAGTGTAAGAATACGGCTTGTGAGATTGCCAAGGCCATTGGCGAGATTTGCATTGTATGATGCTTTGAAACGCTCGAGTGTAAACGGAGAATCTTCAAAAGACCCGATTTCTTTTGCAAGAAAAAGACGCAGCGCATCAGTGCCGTATTCAGCCACAAGATCTTTTGGATCCACCACGTTGCCAAGCGTCTTACTCATCTTCACTCCCCCTTCCGCGGTAATGAAACCGTTGATTATCACCTGATATGAATTCGGAAGACCCGCAGCCATAAGCATCGACTGCCACATTGCCGACTGAAAACGGAGATTATCTTTGCCGCAATACTGCGTCGGTGTGCCATTCACCCAATACTTTTTAAACTGTTCATTTTCTGGATCAAACGGATCACCGAGCGTAGAAATATAGTTGGTGAGCGCATCAAACCACACATACATCACATGATCAGCATCGTTTGGCACGGGCACACCCCACGGCATTTTTTCTTTGAGTCTTGAAATTGAAAAATCTTGGAGACCACGCGAAACGAATGCTTTGATTTCATTGAAACGAAAATCAGGTACGACAAAATCTGGTCGCGATTCGTAAAAGGCAAGAAGTTTTTCTGTAAAGGCGCTGTATTTGAAAAAGTAATTTTCCTCTTGAATGATCGAAACAGGACGACCAGGGTGCACTGGGCATTCTCCGTTTTCAAGTTCAGAATCTGTTTTTTCTGATTCGCAGCCAACGCAGTATTTTGACTCGTAATTCTTTTTATAGATGTAGCCGTTATCAAAACATTTCATCCAGAAATCCTGCGCCACTTTTTCGTGTTTTGGATCAGTCGTGCGGATAAAGTGAAGGTCGTCCACCATACCAAAAATCTTCACCGATTCTTTGAAACTCTGGAAACTTTCATCCACAAATTCCTGAGCGGTCACTCCCTTTTCCATAGCTTTCTCATAAATCTTCATGCCATGCTCATCAGTCCCAGTATTGAAATACACATCGAAGTCGCGCAGTATTTTGCCGCGCGCAATGATGTCGGCACGCACGAATTCAAGCGCATGACCCATATGAAGGTCTGCGTTCACGTACGGAAGTGTTGTTGTCAGATAAAATGGTTTTTTCATGAAATAAGCTCAGGTTCGTTTTCTTTTCTTTTTTCGACGTCACTTAGATATTCGAGCAGGAATACCGCCACCGGCACCGCGAGGATAATCCCCCAGAATCCGGCAAGCTCGGCTCCCACAAGTACCGAGAGTATCACGACAAGCGGCGATATGCCAATCACTTTTTTCACAATAAGCGGCGCGAGAAGATAGTTTTCAAATTGTTGGATAAGCATAAACCACACGAAGACTTTGAGCATCAGCACGGCGCCGCCACCCACGTAGGCGAACATCATGGCAGGAATGATGGCAATAATCAGCCCAAAAGGAATAAGCTCGAACAAGGCTGCTGTGAGGGCAATAATGAGCGCATACTTCACGCCAAGCAGCGTAAGGCCAACATAGGTGAGAATTCCAATGATTAGTCCTAAAAGAAGTTGCCCCTGCATCCAAAGACCAATCTTTCTCTCTGTCCTTTGCCAGAGGCCGATAACGTAGCCCTCATTTTTGCGTGGAGTCACGATGCGAAGGAAGTTCTCGATACCACGTTCTTGGAGTGAAAGGTAAAATGAAATCACCACAATGAGCACGAGGTTCAAGAATCCTCCAAAAAGGAAACTGGCTGTCTGGATGAAAACACCCGAGACACCGAGCGCAAGCGACTGCGCATCCCCTACCAGCGAAGAGAGTGAGTTGTTGCCCGCAATATCAGACACAAGTTCGCGCGTATTTCCCAGAGTCGGATTTGCTCCACTGAAATTATGCAAAATACTTGTTTGTGGAATATAGGCTGAGAGCGAATCGACAAGTGATGACGCTTCTGTAAAAAAGATAGGGACAATGGCGTAGAACAAACCAACCACAGCAGCAAGAGCCAGTACATACACAGCGACGACTGTAAGTGTACGCGGAATGCGGAACCGGCGAAAGCGCATCACTGCGGACTCAACGAATGACGCGATAACAATAGATGTGAGAAGTACTAAGACGAGATTTTTGAGGTAAAACAAGGCGACAAGTGCGAGAAGTATAAAAAGGAAGCGGAACATCGTGCCCGTTGAGATGGATATTTTCTGATGAGCGGTCATCTTGCGATTATACCACGAAGCACTGTTTCATCTTGAGCAGGGCCAATAAGTGCGAGGTGCGCTGCACCTTTTTGGAATATCTCTTGTGCCACTTTCTGAACGGCAGCTTTCGTGACCTTACGGACTTCTTTTTCAATATCCTCCGGAGTTTTGAGTTTCTGTCCGAGAACTTCCTGGTTGCCGTAGAGCGACGCGAACGCGTCGCTCGATTCGAGTTCAAGCTTCATATTCCCTGCCAAGTATTCCTTCACGCGTACCATTTCTTCGTCGGTAACGCCATTTTCTGCAATATCTTTGCATTCATCCACGATGCATTTCAACACTTCTGCAACGCGCGCATTCGCAACGCCCGCTGAAATAGAAAAATGTCCGTGATCAGTGAATTTCATTGCACCGGCATAGACGTAGTACGCAACACCGAGCTCTTCGCGAAGCTTCATAAAAAGGCGCGAGCTCATACCACCACCGAGGATAGTGCCAAGAACCTTTTGCGCAGCAGTGCGCTTGTCATTCAAAGCAAATGATGGAAAGCCGAGGATAAGATGTGTTTGATCGCTGTTTTTCTCTACATGCTTCACTTTCAGACCTTTTCCTAAAAACTTCGTCGCCACCTTTCCTTTTTTCTTCTTTCTTTTTAAATCACCAAATGCTTTCTCTACATGCTTCATGACATTCTTTTCAGACACGTGTCCCGCCACAACAACAACGGTCGCTTCAGGCACATAATGCTCATTGTGGTACCGCACAAAATCTTCACGCGTAAATGAGCGCACCGATTCCCTCGTGCCTGTCATAAGCCACCCCGCCGGCTGGTCGCCATACATAAGGCTCATGAAAATATCCTGAACGCGCGATTGCGGCATGTCGTCGTACATGTTGATCTCTTCGACGATCACACCTTTTTCTTTTTCCATCTCGGCTGCAGGAAAGGTCGAATTCAAGTAAATATCGGAAACGACATCAAAAAGCTTTTCCATGTGCTCAGCAGCACCTTTGGCGTAGTAGCCGGTGTATTCATGGCCTGTGAAGGCGTTGTACTGGCTACCAAGACCGTCGAGCGTGCCGACGATGTCCTGCACTTTCGGACGTTTCGTGGTTCCTTTAAAACACATATGCTCCAAAAAGTGCGAAAGTCCATTTTCCTTTTTTGATTCATATTTTGAACCGGTGGCAACAAGAACAAGCACAGTCACCGTCGGATTGTCTTTCATTGGAACAGTGATAACCCGAAGGCCATTCTTTAGCTTCTTTTTTGAAAATGTCATAACGATGCCTGCTTATTTGAAATGTACGAAACAAGATCAGCGATCAGCATTCTCTCCTGCTCCCCTGTATCTCGATTGCGCACCGTGACGCTTTCATCTTCAAGCGTATCGAAGTCGACGACGATGCAAAATGGCGTGCCGATTTCGTCTTGTCGGCGGTAGCGCTTGCCGATATTGCCGTTGTCGTCCCACATGACGCGGCCGAATTCTGCTTTGAGGGTGCCAAATACCGTACGCGCTTTTTCCACGAGTTCAGGCTTGTTGCGAAGAAGTGGTGAAACAGCAGCGATCACCGGCGCGATGCTTGGCGGGAATTTGAGGTAGGGACGAGCTTCTTCTTTGCTTTCGTCGATTGTGTAGGCGGAAAGAAGAAGTGCAAGCACCGAGCGGTCAAGACCAAACGAAGGCTCGATCACATGCGGAATGAACGGTTCGCTTCCCTCTTCTTCGCGCACGCTCATATCTGTACTGCTCGCTTCTCCATGCTTTTTCAAATCGTAGTCAGTGCGATATGCGAGACCGTAGAGTTCTTTTCGTCCAAATGGAAAGTCGAATTCCCAGTCGATCGTGCGCTTCGAATAATGCGCGCGGTCTTCTTCAGAAACTTCAAGTTCATGCACGCGTTCCATTGCGATGCCGATCTCCTGCATCCATTCCTGCATCTGGTCTCGGAAGTAGAGGAAATACTTTTCCCAGTCAGCAGGATTCACGAAATACTCGATTTCCATCTGCTCGAATTCACGCACGCGGAAGACGAAATCACGCGGAGTGATTTCATTTCGAAATGCTTTTCCGATCTGTGCCATACCGAACGGAAGCTTCGGGTGAAACGAGTCCATGATATTTTTGAAATTCACAAACATTCCTTGCGCTGTTTCGGGGCGAAGGTACACGGTAGAAGAAGAATCTTCCACAGCGCCGATCTGTGTAGAGAACATCATATTGAACTGGCGAGCTTCGCCAACCGGAGCACCACAACTATCGCACTCGCCTTCTTGTGCGAGCTGATCGGCGCGGAAACGCTTTTTGCATTTTGTACACTCCACGAGAGGGTCAGTGAATGTGTCCACGTGTCCCGATGTCTTCCAGACTTCCGGATTCATGAGAATAGCTGCGTCCATGCCGTACATGTCGAGGCGGCTGTCGACGAAACGCTTCCACCATGAATTCTTTATATTGTTTTTGAGAGCAACGCCAAGTGGGCCATAGTCCCAGGTGCCGGCAAGGCCGCCATAGATTTCAGAACCCTGGTAAATGAAGCCGCGACGCTTCGCGAGCGAGATGATGTCTTTCATGTCGATATCCATGACTTCTACTCTACACCGAAAGCGCGCTGTTTGCTACTGTACTACCTTCCCTGAACCGGCCGCATAGGAGCTATCGTTGAATGCTTCGGTTGTGATCGGTGCCCACTGAGCAGAAAGAGAGGCTCCAGTGAAGGTGTCTACACCGACAGCTTTTGTTTGGCCAAGCAGGTTGGGTGCTTTACCCACCTGAGAAAGTGAAGGGATTATTTCGAGCATAAAGTACACGCGCTTTGGATTGCCAGAAATACCCGTTCCTTTTGCAACAGGACCCACCTTCCAGACGATATCTCCCGATACAGGGTCAAGAGAAACATTTTCACTTGCGGGAGAAGCACTGCCGATAAGGTGCACATAGGTCGGCATTGGAGCGCGCACTTCTACACCAGAGAGTGGACTTGATGAATTGGTGATAGTCCACGCTACCGTATATGTTGTTTTTTGTTCAACTCGTGGCGGAACAGGACCAGTATTTGCAAAAGGGCCTTCGGCGCGAAGCGTTTCAGCAACAACAGCAAAGTCCGTTGAGAATTTAACCGTCTTTCGCTCAAACCCTTTCACCTCTTCGACAATGTCACCTTCAGATGGCTTCCTTCCTTTGATAGAGACCTCTACGGTGATCGTCGGGTTGTCGTACAAACTTTGATCGGCACGGACGAGAGGAAGCGAGGCAAAATTAAATGAAACACCTCCCGTTTCTCCTGGTTCAACAGATGCGAATTTTGGATTCGTGTCACGGTTCCATACGATAGTGTTCTCAGCGGAATTATAGAAACCCTGATTGGCGTTAATAGACTCACGGTCGAGCACCGCGCCGGTGATTTTTGCGGTAATTTCAGCATTCACAATGCGCGAGTCAAGATTATTCCCCCAATCAATCTCTCCTCGGATCTCACTTCGCGGTGTCGCTATCACTTCAAGCGCATCGCTTCCGTTGAGACTGAGCTTTGATTCCAAAAATGGACGTGCGAGAGCGAGTGTCGTCAGTGAAGAGTTGTACACCACACCGAGAAGGTTCTTGTCTGTAGCTGATGCTGCTCCGACATAACTTCGGAACACGCGATCTTCGCCATCTTCACCAAGGACCGTTCCTGAAATCTGAATACGAACATCTTCGCCAGGAGTCAGTTTTTCAATGCGCCAAATATTTGAAAGCGAAGAAGGCTCAGGAATTGAAGAACCGAATTTAAAACCAGTTGGATATTCCACGCGCACCATCACATCTTCCACAGGCTTGGTGACATTGGGTGTGAGCACAAGTGTGAGGGTGACGTCTTGGTTGGGTGTGATGGTGCTTGGCGCTTCCACAGTGAGGGTCACCGGCGCTGAGCTGATAGCCACTTGGTAGTCTGATGTTTTTCTGAAAATAGAATTGGAATTGGGAACGCGGTATTCGAGCGTGAATTTCACGTCTTTCGTACTTCCCTGCTCGCCGTAGAGCACCAGTGCGGTGCGTTCAGTGATCTGGCGGCCAGTGCCAATGGTACCGATGGTGACCCGCTTTCGTTCTGTTTCGCTTGCCAGCGGACCACCGGCTCCAGCTCCGCGCGGATATTCGATGATAAGGTCGGCGTATTCGAGCGGTACGGCATTTTTGTTGGTGATCGAAATTTCAAGTGGAAGCTCTTCTCCGCCACTAGCAAAAGTACTACCGAAGACCTGGATCTGAATGTTGTCTGAAGAAACGGTGTTACCTCCTGAGAAAAAACGAAAAAAGCCGACAGTTACAGCGAGCGCAAAAAAGATGAGTGCGCCAATGAAGAACTTCTTGAACAGGGGCGTGTTCTTTTTATTCACGAGTTCAGCGCGAACCTTCTCGGCTTTTTCTTGTGTGTTCTCCCATCCGCGCGAGACGATAGGCTCCACGCGCCTCAAGATCCCCTGCTTCTTTTTTGGTAAAAGGTCTTGGTCATTGAGATAGAGTTTGTCATTCAAATCGTCGAGGCGACTTGGCTTTTCATTGGAATCCATGATGGTTAGTATAGCATTAGTACATAAGAGATGTGAAAAGAAAAAGAGCCCGAACGCTTCGCGTTCGGGCTCTTTTTCTATCTATCAACCAACTGCGTCTCCCGCAGCGCATCATTGATCATCCGCGTGATCATCGGGCGAAGCGAGGATTCCATTTCAAAAGTTTCAGCAAACGGCGAATGAATGAGCGGAAGCATTGAATCTTCGGGCGCGATGTAGCCGAGGCGGTAGAGCATGCGGAATACTATTTGAAGTTCAAGATCTTTTCGAAGTGAAGCATCAGCATTCTGCATTGCGGCAATGAAGCTCGCCACATCATCGAAAAGTTCTGGATTACCTTCCTCCCCTGCACACAGCTTTTCAAGCAAACGGAAGATGCGCGCAAAACGAGTCGTGAGGTCGGTATCAGCAACACCAAGCACGATATTCTCCACTGGCGTTGCTGATGTTATCCTCCACACATCTTTTCCCCGCACCAGATCCACGCGCGCGATCGAAAGATCCTGAAGCGCATACCGAAGCTTCGAGCGAAGCAGCCGCACACCCTGCGTTGCCGCATGTACAAGCCCCAGCTCTTTCGTATAGAGTGTAATCATCTTATTCGCCTCGCCACGAGAACGCGAGCGAAGCACGAAAGCGGAGGTGTGGTAGATGTGATGCATTACCGATTGATTGTAACCTTGAATTCGTATCCTTCAAACGCAATCTCCGATCCATCGTTTTCTTCAAACGAGAATTCCGTCGCGCCGACTTCTTTTACAAGATCACCCGTGTTCATAAGATCTTTTCCGGCATCATTCGTGGCCACGATAAACCGAACCTTGTCACTTGGCTGAAGTCCTTCTTTTTTACGAAGATCTTGAAGCGCGCGAACGAGTTCGCGAAGGTCGCCTTCTTTTTTAAGTTCAGGAGTGATGGTTGTATCAAGCGCCAGGTCACCTGTTTTAATTTCTTTTACATTCAATTCATCTTTAATGATCTCGTAGTACGCCTCAAGACCAGCAGCTTCAAAAGAAAGCGACTGCAGCGGCTGCTTGATTTTAATACCTGCTTTTTGACGAAGCTCAAGACCTTTTGTGACAACAGCGCGAACATTTTCCATTTCAGAAAGCACCTGCGCCCTTACGTTCATATCGTGAAGATGAGGCCACGATGCAAGATGCGCACTTTCTACATCACCCTCTGTTTTTAACTTCTGCCAGATGTCCTCTGCGGTAAACGGAGCAAACGGCGCCATGAGTTTTGCTACTGTTTTTAATACCACGTACAACGTTCGCTTTGCATCTGTATCACCTTCTTTTATTCTCTCGCGACTGCGACGTACATACCATGTCGAAAGATCATCGATGAACTCTCGCATCTCACGCACCGGTTCAAGCAGCTTGTACTTGTCGAGATGTTCGGTACTGTTTTCGATAAGCTGATTGAGCCTTGTAAGGATCCATTGATCAAGAACGTTGTGCAATTCTCTGTGTTCAGTTTCAACTGATGGGTCACGATAGAGTTCATAAAACGCCAGCACATTATAGAGCAGATTGAACACTTTATTATGCAGCTCTGCCACTGTTTTCTCATCGAAGTTTTTCGACTCACCTGGCTGGTTCACCGAATACATCCAAAGGCGCAGTGTGTCGACACCGTATTTGTCCATCATCATCCACGGATCCACGATGTTGCCGAGCGACTTACTCATTTTCTTTCCCTGTGCGTCGAGAATATGTCCGAGACAAATCACGTTGTTGTATGCGTGTCCCTTCCCCATCAAAACACCGACGGCATGGAGTGTATAAAACCATCCGCGCGTTTGGTCGATTGCTTCGGAAATAAAGTCGGCTGGATACAACACTTCTTTCGTATCAAACGGATAGTGATCCTGCGCAAATGGCATACAGCCCGAGTCAAACCACACGTCCATCACTTCAGACACGCGTGTAAGCGGCTGGCCGTTTTCTGTAACGAGCTCAACTGAGTCGATATATGGACGATGAAGATCGAGCTCGAAGTTTTCGTTGTGAGGAAGTGGCACAAATGGAAGTTCACGAAATTCTGCGTTATCAAACCGTTTGAATTCTGGAACAAACACATGAGTATCGGCGGTTTTATACTGTTTCCCCTCTGGTGTATATTCACCCGCAGCCACAAACGTAAGCCACGCCGGACCACCATGTGTCACCATCAAAATATTTTTTCCTGCGTACTTTTTTTCAAGATCATACAAACAACGAGCAACACGCGTACGCACTTCACTGAGTGATTCTCCGTTTGGAGTTTTGTGTGTAAACCATTCGTTTTCTATTCCATAGACATATGCGTGGTACTCGTCCCATGGTTTTCCATCAAAATCGCCAGCATTAATTTCTTTCAAATCATCAGAAAACACAACCTGGTCATCGGAAAGACCGAGTGTTTTTTGTACGATTGCTGTTGTTTCGCGTGTGCGAGTAAACGGTGAAGAAATAATGAGATCAATCTTTTTTTCTTTGAGAGCTTCGGCTGATTTCGCAACTTGCTCTTGACCAAGCAGAGTGAGATTGTCTTCCGCTTGGTTTTTATAACTCACAATCCCCTGTTCATTTCCTTCGGTTCCACCATGCCGCATCACAAAATACGTATTCCCACTTTTCTTCGTATGTTTTTTCAGTGTCTCAAGAGAATCCACCACAACCATTTCTTTTTTGTCTTCCGTCTGCCAGATCGGAAGTGGTGTACCCCAATAGCGCTCACGAGAGATAGCCCAGTCTTTCAAATCTTTCAGCCACTCGCCAAAGCGTCCATCACGCGTATACGCTGGCTCCCAATTGATGAGTGTGTTTTCTTCAATAAGTTTTTCCTTGATCGCAGGATCCGACATGCGGATGTACCACGAATCGCGCGCATAATAAATGAGCGGGGTTTTGCAACGCCAGCAATGTGGGTATGAGTGTTCGTACTTTTCTTTCTTGAAAAGAAGTCCGCGATGAGCGAGATCTTTGATAACATCCACCGCGACATCTTCGTCTTTCACAAACCGTCCTGCAAAGTCCCCCGTACCGGCAATAAACGTTCCATCCAAATTTACTAGATGAAATTTCGGAAGTCCGAGTTTCGTACCAAGTTCAAAGTCATCTTGTCCATACATCACCGCTGTGTGCACAACACCAGTACCGTCAGTCGTCGTAACAAAATCAGCCGCGTAGACCTTGAATGCTTTTGCGAGATTTTCTTTTTGCGATTCAGGGAGCAGCTCTTTCATAAATGGATACAGTGGTTCATACTCAAAGTTTTCACCCGGCATTACAAAAACCACACCCTCTGTACTTCCAACTTTTTTTACATTTAAATCCTTTATTTTAGATTCTATAGTATCTGTCTCTGCGACAATCAAAATTTCTTTTGCTTCTGTCTCAAAGAGAGAGTAACGAATTGAAGAATTAATTGCCAATGCTACGTTTCCAGGCAAAGTCCAAGGCGTAGTTGTCCATGCCAACATATATACTTGCCTATCACCAGTTTCAAGAACACCAACAGTTACCGGATCATCTATTTGTTCATAGGTTATAGTTTGTCCTGCTTTGAGTTTAAACTTCGCCGTCACCGACAAATCTTTATCATCCTGATATCCTTGCGCGAGCTCATGACTCGAAAGCGCCGTTCCGCAGCGCGGACACCATGGCACGATGCGATAGTCTTTATACACCAGTCCTTTGTCGCTCGCTGTTTTAAATACATTCCACACCGATTCGATGTATGAATTGTGATACGTCACGTAAGGACTTTTTTGATCAACCCAGTAGCCGATACGCGTCGTGAACTTATTCCAAATATCCAAATACGTCCACACGCTTTCTTTGCATTGTTCATTAAACTTTTCGATACCGTATTCTTCAATCGCTTTTTTTGAATTGAGGCCGAGTGCTTTTTCCACCTGAAGTTCCACGGGAAGTCCGTGCGTATCCCATCCACCTTTTCGACGCACATGAAAACCGCGCATCGTTTTGTAGCGAGGGATTGCGTCTTTGAATGCGCGCGCTTCTAGATGATGGATGCCCGGCTTGCCGTTGGCTGTTGGTGGACCTTCGTAGAAAACAAACTCCCCTTCTGGAGAATCCTTCATGAGTGTCTTTTCGAAGATCTTATTTTCTTCCCAAAAAGAAAGAAGTTCTTCTTCTCGCTTCGCTCGCACTGATTTTTCTTGATTGTGTTCCATGGTGGTGAATATAAAAAATAAAAAACCCGTCCTCAAAAAATGATTGTTCATTTTCTAAGGACGAGTTTCAAACCCGCGGTACCACCTTATTTCCTCGATACGAGGCGCTTCTTTTTGGCTATAACGGGCCGCCCGTCGGGTTCTACTTTCCATAACGGATTTCTTCCCAATGCTCGGAGGTGATAGCTCCTTGGCGCATGTAGTGTGAGTATACTACGAAACCCTAATTAATCAAGAAGCCTATTGACAGAATCAGTAAAATAAATAGAATGTAATTCTTCCTCAAAGATTGAGGCTTGAATGCTAGTAATCGTTCGGCTTATACAAAAACCCGAGCAACCAGCCACCCAAGCTATACATCGAGGAATACCCAAACATACGTTCTTTTTCCATTGCACGCGTTAGCGTGAAAATCAAAAATCCGCCTCATAACCAGGGCAACAAAAAACGAAAGGGCAACCTGCATCAGCGTTGTCCTTTTTTTATTATCTTTCCATTGATATAATCAACATCATGAACATTCCTCGAAAAGAGAACGGCTTCACTATTGTGGAACTTCTCATTGTGATCGCTATCATCGGCATCCTTGCAGCCACCGTACTTACAACCCTTGGAAGTGCACGAGAAAAAGCGCGCATCGCAAAAGCGGAAGAAGAACTTCGCGGAATGGAAACAGCCATCTTCTCACTTTCCCTTGATACAAACATGTGGCCCGCAGGACAAGTCGTGAATACTGTCGCGTGTGGTGGTATCGACAACGAAACGACCGACCTCAACTCGGGTGAAGCCGGCCTCACACAGACAGACGGCAATTTCCCTGGCTGGGCAGGCCCCTACATCCCGGAAATTCCTCTTGACCCCTGGGGCAACAACTATTTCTTCGATTCAGACTACACGCTCGCAAACGGCAACATCGGCGCTGTCGTCGGCTCATTCGGCCCAAACGGCGTTGGCATCAACCTCTACGACGCGGATGACATCATTCGTGTGATGAAGGAGACGGACTGTTAATCCATAAAGCAATCTTTAATTATTTGAGCCACTTCAAAACAGAAATATTGTCGGCCCCATTTGGAATCAGTCTTGGCTCTCCTACTATTGGAACCTCTTTATTTTTCGAAATATCATACAGAGTAAGTCGCGCCATAGGTTTAGCAGCAGCGATACTAACAAGTAAAAATTGCCCCGTGGGAGAAATACTTTCAATCCGTGTTGGCCCCGCAAGTAACATTATATCCTTGCCAGTTAACACATTAAAAAAATGAAGTTCTCCTTTCTTGTATAATGTTATATCCTCTTGTCCCGGCGCTCTTTTTGTATAGAAAAACCCGCTTGAATCTTTTTTCCAAATGATCTGGGTATTGGAAAACTGTTTGATCGCGTACTGCTTAAGCATGGAATTATTATTCCTTACTTCTATACTTGGACTACCGCCCCCTTCTCCTACTGTTAACAATTTCAAAGACCAATTATTATCAGGTGAGTCTTGAGGAGAATAATCCAGAGCAACAGCGTTTCTATCATCCTTGAGCAGGAACGCCTTTCCGTAACCAGGAATATTAATGGTAGTCGTGTCTATAAAACCAGAATTTTGCATCACCGAAGAGTCAACGATATGATCATACACCTTAGTCTCTGTGTTTGATGCGACATCGAACACAGAAAATGATATTGGTATACATGGACCAGTGGTAGGGCACTGCATCATACAAGCGCCATCTCCCCCTGTAGTTGGACATATCAAATTTCCTCCGTAAGAGAACAAGAACTGATCGCTTTCTTCAATATATCTTAATTGTTCGGGTTGCTTAATAGTAAAACTGAATTCGCGTGATGATATTCCATTTACGGGATTGATATGCGCTCCAAGAATTTCCTGCTTTGAGCCACCATTAGGTGCATACGTTCCTTTACCACGAGATGCGATCACTAGCCGTTCCCCGGCAACTGCATTGATGCTGTTAACGGACTCAGAAGGTGCAGGTTGTACAATTTCAGTAGTTTCAGTGTCGGCAACAGTCGAAACTTCTGTCGGCACACTAACTTGTGATTTTTCTTTTTTTATAGAAATACCAGCAAACACTAGGGTGGCGACACCCAAACATAAAAGCAAGGCGATAGCTAATTTTTTCATATTGCTTATATTCTAACAGTCCATACACTAACTACCTATGAAGTCGCTTTTTTAGATCTTCTCCGGCATTGACTTCCTTTCGACTGCGGAGTAGGGTTAAGAAAAAAACTGCACAATGATCGAAAAAATAACTACTGTCTACAATGAAATCCAGGACATTAAAAACACTGAGGAATACCTACTAAACGCAAACATACTCAGCGCCAAGGAGTGTACAGAAACTGAAATAAAAAAATTTGCCGAAAAACAAAAGGAATTCGAAAAAGAAAAGATCGCCCGTTTTGAAAAAGAGTACGACGACAAACTGATCGAGGTATGGCGTCCACTTATTGAAACCATACATGCAACGCTCAAGGAAGTTAAAGAAGCTCCTGAGCTTACTGACGTTCAACATACCGATGTATTCAATATACTTTGTTTTCTGAACACTCATTCTGGCGAATGGAAACTTCTGGCTTTTCAGGTTAAGAAGCGACAACACTACGAACTTCACAGAAATATGAGTGATATACAAGACGCTTGTGTAAAGCTTTATAAAACATGGGAAACGCAGTGGCAAAAAATGTTCGGCGAAAGTAAAGTATACGAAGCACGTTCAGTAGACGTATTTTTAAGTACTGTAATTACAACAACAAGTATTGTTGTGGAACAATAATAAATTTAAAAAGCCACCAAATAATCGGTGGCTTTTTTACATCTTCTCCGGTACTTTAATTCCCAAAAGTTCAATGCATTTCGCAAGCACGTTTCCTGTGGCGCCTACGATCGCAAGGCGGTAGCCACTTTCGGGATTTTCGGGGTCGGCAACTTTGGTAGATTCGTAGAAAGAGCTGAAGGCGCGAGAAAGGCCGATCGCGTACTGGGCGATGTGATGTGGCCGCAGATCGGCAGCTGCGCGGTAGGCAACGTCTGCGAAGTACAGAAGCTCGCGCTCAAGAGGAAGAACGTCCCCGATGTTCCTTTTTTCTGATACCGTAACCCCCACTGATTCTGCTTTTCTTTTCATCGCCGAAACGCGCACCGCCATATACTGAAGATACGGACCGGAGTCGCCATCAAATGAAATAGATGTTTCAGGGTTGTAGATGATGTCGCCGCCGATTTCCTGTTTCAATATCGAATACTTAAGCGCACCAACGCCGATCGCTTCGATATCTTCTGCACCGACATCACTCGTGTGTTCTCGAGCAGCCATGATCTCCCCCACCGATTCAATCGAATCCGCAATGAGCGATTCACCAGTGATCACATTTCCTTTTCGAGAACTCATTTTCCCAGTGGAAAGTTTCATCATGCCGTGAGTGATATGCGTCATTCGGTCTGAAAGAGACGAATCAATCTGCTCGATCGCCTTTCGCACCACTTTCATATATTCGCCTTGTTCGATCGCAGTCGTCACGATAGAAAGATCGGGGTTATACTTTTCAAACTTCGTCATCGTGAGACCGATCTCTTTTGCTTCGTACATCGGAAGACCTTTACTGCTTACGAAAACGCGGGTGTGCAGTTTAGGGTCATACTTCTCAGCTTTAAATACAATAGCCCCGTCGGATTCCTCAAACACATTCGGCGTATGTTCGCGAACTACTTTTTCACCAACAACAGCCATCTCACTTTCAAAAAAATATTCGTTGAACTTCGTGCCGAGCTTTTTGTAAATAACTTCAAAAGCCTCGAGTGTCGTACTTCGTCCCCAGTCGTAGATAGCATTCACCGTTTCATCACTTTTTTCGTAGATCGTTTTGTTGAGCGCGTCGATTTCAGCTTTCACGTTCTCGTCGGTGTCATACGCATTTGATCCTTCGCTGTAGCACTTCCCGATCCACTCAGCGGCAGCGCTCGCATTTTCAAACTGAAGGAAAAAACCTTCGCTTCCCCATCCATTTTTCTGTATCTGCCAGATAGATTTTGCAACATGGAGACCCACATCACCTTGGTAGTTGGCACGCACCACATCTGCACCTGAAAACTCCACGATGCGCGAGATCGATTCACCAATCGCATTACTCATGAGGTGGCCGATGTGAAATGGTTTGAATGGGTTTGGCTGCGTGTATTCCACCATCACTTTCTTTCCAGAAAAAATACTGTTCTTTCCAAAAGAGGTGTTGCTGAGCGCATCGCCAACAAGCGTTTCAAATGAGTGCGCCGTGAGAAAAAAATTAATGAATCCAGGGCCAGCGATTTCAACTTTTTCAATAAGATCACCTTTATTTTTTTCAAGTACAGAAACAAGCTCTTCAGCAAGCGCGCGTGGATTCTTTCCGGCCGTTTTTGCACACGAAAGCGCAGCGTTCGTCGAATAGTCACCATGGTCGGCGTTGTCTGGACGATCAAGCGAAAAAGTCCCTGCTTCCATGCCGAGTTCCAAAAGAGCTTCTGTGATCTTTGTGTGGAGTTGTTCTTTATACATCAGTTATTTCTTCCCCGTAGAACCAAACGCCCCCGTACCACGGCTTGATTCACTTAATGTATCAGTTTCTTCAAGTTCTGCAATCGTGACAGGTAAAATGACGAGCTGAGCAACTTTATCTCCCGCTTCTATGACATACGGTTCCTTTCCCACATTGATCACCTGAGAATTGTATTCGCCGCGAAACCCTGCATCAAATACACCCCCTAAAGTCTTGAGTCCTGCCTTCGCGACACTACTCTTATCCATCACAAATGCGCCATACCCTTCTTCGAATTCAAGCGCAAAGCCGTGATACACAAGTGTCTGCTCTCCTGGCTGAATAACCATGTCTTCAAGCGCAAACACATCAAGCCCCACATCCCCCGGATGCGCATAGCTCGGAAGTTTCGCGTTTTCTTTAAGCCGTTTTATTTTGAGTTTCATATTATTTCAAAACTCTATCAAATACCTCTTTTAACTCCCCTACTTCTTTATATTCAACACATTCTATATACTTGTTTCCACTCACCATAGCTGAAATGCCGCGATCAGGAAGGTTGCGATAGAGCGCAATGATTTTTTTCTGAATACCTTCTGCAAATCCGAGTTCATACCCAACACCAAGCGAAGGGGTGGTCACTTCTGCAACCACGACATTAGATTCCCGTATCCAATCAGTATCCTTGGTATAAATTTCCTCATTCGTAAGATCGGTTTGCCCCATGTGAGTGAGAGTGCCATGCCCAATGTGTTCGGTGAGCACCTGTCCGTATTCTTTGAGCAAGGTAATAATCTCAAGATAGATTTCCCTGTCTCCTCTTCCTCCTCGTATTGATCCTGCGAAATAGATTTTCATATTATTTCACTACTTTCTTTACCTCTTTGTAAACATCCATATGAATATCTTCTCGTGTCCGCATCGCGTTTTTTGCCGTACAATCAATTTTTATAAAATTATTGAGCTCGCTGATGAGTTTCATGGCGCTCTTTCTTGAATTCTCGAGGAATCGCTGATCGTTTTCATGCACGTCAGTTTTACGGCGAAGATAGGCGCGAGAATGCTCGGCATCGCGAGTCTTCATAAGACCCAGTGTGACTTTGATGGGAACTGAAAGAAAAACGACAATATCCGGACGCGGGATGCCGAACACTCGGTGCTCCATGTCATCAAGCCAACGCAAAAAGTCTTTTCGCTTTTTTGTATCGGTAATCTTTCCCCCTTGATGGATTTGGTTCGAAGAGACATATCGATTCGCGAGCACAATATATCCTTTCTTGAGCCACGCTTCGATTTGTTTTGACGATTCCCAGCGGTCAGCAGCATACAACACCGAGGCGATCTTGGGGTGCACGTTTACAAAATTAAAATACTGTTCTGAAAGGCAGTGGCCAATAAACTGTCCGAAGAAATTCTTATAGTACTCCGGAAAATCCACTATCTTCACCGTCTTCCCTTCTTTCACAAGCCGCTTCCGAAGAAGCTCAACCTGCGTTGCCTTTCCGCTTCCGTCCGTACCGTCTATAACGATGAGTTTTCCTTTTTTCATATTACGCGAGTTCATTTCTAAATGGCTCAACATCTTCTTCCATTTCGACTTCTTCAACTGAAATCGGAATAATGGTTTTCGACTTCTCGATCTTAAAATACTTCACGGGCTTTCCCATTTCCTTCGCAATCTTGATTTCTGCAAGTACCCCATTCGCGACAATACCAAATACCCAAATCTCATCGGAACGCTTCACGAGATTATTGTTTGCCTCACGCACAAGATCTCGCTCCACAGTGTCGAGGAGAAAGTAATCAAAAATCATAAACGGATTGAGTGGCACACCATATTGCTCGATCACAAACTTTGAAATATGTGCGCGAAAATAAAAGTTGTGCTTTGAAGTGGCCGTGTAAACGAGGTTTTTGTCCTTATTTAGCTGGAGAGCTTGGTGAGTGAAGGTCATAATCTTTCACTTCATTTTGAGTTCTTTAGAAAACTCATTATTACCGTAAATTTCTCTGTAAACTTCCGGCTTCATTCTTTCCAAATATTCTATCGGCTTCACTTTTAAATTAGCTTCCTTCAATCCAAACTGCTGGGCGAAATCTGCTATGCGTCTCTTTGCATCTTCAACTTCGCTTTCTTTGTTTACAGTGAGTTCAATTTCAACCTGAGACAGACCAAAATCTGTTTCGTCACACGCAATTACAAACCCTTCTTTTTGGTAACTCTTTCTTTTAGTCAGAATCGGTGCCCAAAGCTGCAACTTTTTTTTTGCAAGACCATCAATATCTTGGTATGAATCATACCCTAGTTTTTTTAATATTTCTTTTTCTTGTGTAATTTCATTAGCTACTGAACTACTATCAGAAATAGAGGTATCGTATACTTTCAACTCCCACGAACCTCCTCGATTACGGAGTAACATACTATTTTTTACAAATACATACGATTCTGTATCGTAATAATTGTCCACTAAATCTTTACCGGAAATAAACTCTGCATCTTTTAGAAGATCGGCTAATTGTTCTTCTGTAGGCTGAAATTTGCTTTCTACTTCTATTTCTTTCATATTATTTCTTCCCTCTCAAAACCTTATCAATCTTCTCCGCAATTTTGATCATATCTTTCTCTTTCTTTCCGCGAGTTGTTTCAGCGGGTGTGCCGATGCGGATGCCGGATGGATCCATAACGCCGCGAGGGTCTTGGGGGATGGTGTTCATATTGACGATGATACCTGCTTTTTCAAGAAGGTCACTTGCTTCCTTGCCGGAAATGCCGCGGCCATTCATCCACGTGTCGACAAGAAGAAGATGCGAATCGGTGCCACCGGTGATGACACGCCAGCCGAGCTTCTGAAGGGCTACACCGAGCGTCTTGGCGTTTTTCACTACCTGCTTGGCGTATTGCTTGTATGCGGGAGCCATTGCTTCCTTGAGCGCGATAGCCACACCCGCAATCTGGTTTTCATGCGGCCCGCCCTGGAGACCCGGGATGATTGTCTTGTCGATCTTCTTATCAAACTCCCGCGCATCTTTCTTCGCGAAGATAATAGCCGAACGTGGTCCGCGAAGAACCTTGTGCGTCGTCGTCGTCACAATATCCGCATACGGAAACGGGCTCGGATACACTCCCCCAGCGATGAGGCCTGAGATGTGTGACATATCCACCATGAGGATCGCGCCACATGCATCGGCAATCGCGCGGAACTTTTTCCAGTCAACGAAACGCGGATACGCAGTGAACCCAGCCACGATAATGTTCGGCTTTTCTTTTTTCGCGATGGCCATGAGCGAAGTGTAGTCAAGGAGTTCAGTCTTTGCGTCCACTTCAAATGCCACCTGCTTCCAGAATTTTCCTGTCATCGAAACAGGCTGACCGTGCGTGAGATGCCCGCCTGATGAAAGTTTCATTCCCATAATTTTTCCTCCTTGAGGAATAAGCGCAGAATACACCGCAAGATTCGCCGGTGAACCGGAAAGCGGCTGCACATTGGCATGCCACTGTGTTGGTTTTAATTTAAAAAGTTTAAGTGCGCGATTGATCGCGGCGTTCTCCACTTTGTCGATGATGGTGTTGCCTCCGTAATATCGGCGACCAGGATATCCTTCTGCGTATTTGTTGGTAAGACGTGAACCGAGCGCTTCGAGCACATCGTTTGAAACGTAGTTTTCAGAAGCGATGAGGTTGATAACACTTTTCTGACGCTTGTCTTCAAGCTGAATGAGTTTCTTTATTTCTGTGTCTTTCATACCCTGTATTGTACCCCAGAGCAAAAAAGCTCCCAAATGGGAGCTTTTTTAACTTTGAATCTTAATGAGGAACGAACGTGAGTGCCTTTCCTGTCTGGTTGCCACGGCCTGTTCGGCCGATGCGGTGGACGTAGGTGTCGTATGACTGCGGGATATCGTAGTTGATCACGTGCGTGACGTTTGGGATATCGAGTCCGCGAGCAGCGACGTCGGTCGCGATGAGCGCCTGGATCTTGTTGTCCTTGAAAGAGTCGAGTGTGCGGATACGTTCGCGACTTTTCTTGTCGCCGTGAATTCCCGCAACCTTGAATCCTCGCGCCTTGAGTTCAGCTTCAAGCTTATCTACATCGCGCTTTGTCTCGCGGAAGATAAGAACCTTTTCACTTTCTTTGTCTATGAGGACATTGTGAAGCTTGTCGATTTTTTCTTCTCGCTTTGAACGGATCACATCCTGATCAACATTCTTTGATGTGTCACGAACGATAACCGAAATAAATTCTGGATTAGTAAGAAAACGTTCAGAGAGTTTGCGAATTTCAGGAGAAAGTGTTGCCGAGAAAAAGAGCGTGTGACGGCCTTCGGGCATACCTTTCATGATCGCTTCCATTTCGTTGACGAATCCCATATCGAGCATTCGGTCAGCTTCATCGAGCACGATAGTCTGGAATGTTGAAAGAGAAATAATCTTGCGATCGATAAGGTCTTTCACGCGTCCTGGAGTTCCCACGAGGAAGTTGATGCCGCGTTTGATAGCTGCGATCTGTTTTCCAATAGGAAGCCCACCAACAGCGATACCGCCGTAGATGCGCATTCCAGGAGTGAGCTGGTAGAGTTCTTCTTCAATCTGAAGTGCGAGTTCACGAGTTGGTGCGAGGATGATAACTTTCTGTGTTCGATCTTCGATCACCTTTTGGATGAGCGGAAGAAGAAAGGCTGCTGTCTTTCCGGTACCTGTGTTAGCAAGACCAAAAAGATCTTTGCCTTTAAGAACAACCTGAATGGCCTGGTCCTGAATGGGCATAGGGGTTTTAAATCCCTTCTTCGCAATGTTCGTATGAAGCATTGCATCAAATGGAAAGTCGGCAAATGTGTGCGTAGCCACGTATGGCTTTACCTCAACTTTTTCCGCCTTTCGAACGAACCGCGAAACGTCGATACGTTCAAAAGCAGGACCTCGACGGCCTCCTTTACCCTGCGGCTTGCGGCCGCCCCCTCTGCTAAATGATGGCTTGCCTCTGAAAGAAGGTTTTCCTCCAAAAGGCTTGCTGCGCGAACCTCCAAAAGAAGGACGCGGTCCCTCAGCACGGAAAACTCCCGTGCTTGAGCGTGGTGTGCGTGTGTTCATAAATCTATTTTTTTGTTGTGAGACGAAGCCGATACTTTCAGAGCCCGTGGCTCGTATGGTGGTCAGGCACTACTCTGTGCGCGACAGGTGTCGCGTGACCAAGTACTGAGCTTCAGGTCAAACAACACAAAAACGACTACAATTCACAATCGCATCCTCGTTAAGTAATAGTGAGAATGATGCGCATAGATTAACATTTATGGGTATTTTTGTCAAATGAGAGACTCTCACCTTTCTTGGTATACTCATTTTATGGAAACTTACCATGCCGATCGCGAGTATCTCGCACTTCTTAAAAAAATAATGGCTGACGGCGAAACAAAAACCGACCGCACAGGAACGGGTACAAAAAGCATATTCGGACACCAGATGCGCTTTGATCTTTCAAAAGGCTTCCCTCTTCTCACTACAAAGAAAGTCCCACTGAAATCAATTATCCATGAACTCATCTGGTTTGTGCGCGGTGATTCCAACTTGCAATACCTTGCAAAAAACAATGTTCACATTTGGGATGAATGGCCATACAAAGCGTACTTAAAAAGAAACAACATTCCGATGCCGGAAGTGAACGGTGAAGAATGGACGAAGGGCATGAAGGAATTCGTTGAGCGTGTAGCAAACGACGACGCCTTTGCAAAAGAATACGGAAACCTCGGACCGATCTACGGCTATCAGTGGCGCAACTGGCCAGCTCCAAACGGCACACACATCGATCAGCTCGCACAGGTTATCGAGCAAATAAAAAAATCTCCCGACTCTCGCCGCATGATTGTGTCGGCGTGGAATGTCGCTGATATTGATGAAATGGCAAAAGCCGGCCTTCCTCCCTGCCACTGTCTTTTCCAATTTTACGTGGCAAACGGAAAACTTTCCTGCCAGCTCTACCAGCGAAGCTGCGATACATTTCTCGGTGTACCATTCAACATCGCTTCGTATTCCCTTCTTGTGATGATGATCGCGCAAGTCACAGGTCTTGAAGCTGGTGACTTTGTCTGGACCGGTGGCGATGTACACATCTATTCCAATCATTTCGAACAAGTAAACGAACAGCTTTCACGCGAAAGTGATATTCGTCCAATGCCAAAAATGACACTGAATCCCGAAAGAAAAAATATCGAAGATTTTACTATCGACGACTTCACGCTCACCGATTACAACCCTCACGATGCCATCAAGGCGCCCATCGCTGTCTAGTATGATTTCAATCATCGCTGCTATTGGAAAAAACAACGAACTCGGCAAGGGAAACGAGCTTCTTTGGAAATTGCCGGCAGACATGAAACATTTCAAAGAAACAACGACAGGTCACACTGTCGTCATGGGACGAAAGACATTCCAATCCATCGGTCGTGCGCTTCCCAATCGCAGAAACATCGTGGTCACGCGAGATGAAACATTCGCCATAGAAGGAGTCGAAGTCGCGCACTCGCTCGGAGAGGCGATAGAAAAAGTGGCCGGCGAAGAAGAAGCCTTCATCATCGGTGGCGGCGAACTCTACAAGCAAGCCCTTCCCTTCACAGACAAGCTCTACATCACACACGTCGACTCCGAATTCGACGCCGACACATTTTTCCCACACATATCAGAGGAGTGGAAAAAAGTTTCGGAAGAAGAACATCTCGCCGATGAAACGAATCCGTTTGCGTATACGTTCGCGGTGTATGAGAAATAATAAAAAAGCCGGAATCATTCCGGCTTTTTTATTAGGGATCAATATCTGTCTTCTCTCGAATGAAAATATCTTTTCCATCGGGAGATTTTGATTTTATATACTTGCGATTCTTGTTGATCTCTATTTTGCGCACCAATTCCGTTTCAAGATCGTAGCCGAGAATCTCGCACATTCCGAGAAGAAAAACAGCAACATCGGCAAATTCTTCAGCGACACCATCCTGGTTTTTGTGATATTTCGAAAACGCCTCAGAAAGCTCTTCATGCGCGCGGCAGAATTCAAGAGCCACATCGGTGGTATTGAAACCTTTTTCGATCTTGTTGCGCATCACTTCTTTTTGTAATTCTTTGAGGTCTACTGACATAGCATTTACATATTCTTATACGTCTCAACATCCGAATTAAAAATGACGAGTTCCACTCCGGCTTCCTTGAAAATATCTTTTGAACGCGATGCACCGTGATAATCCTTTTCCGAAACCACGCGCGTGATCCCCGCGGTAATGATGAGTTTGGCGCACACATAGCATGGCGCCATCTTGCAATACATCGTCGCATCTTTAAGAGAGATGCCAAGTTTCGCAGCCTGGATCATCGCATTTTGTTCAGCGTGAGTGGTGCGAATACAGTGCTTTGTCTCTGTACCATCTTCCTGCACAGCCGTCATCATTTCATGGCCCACTTCATCACAGTGTGCTATCCCCGGAGGAGAACCCACATATCCCGTTGTCATGATCTGCTTGTCACGCACGATAACACAGCCACTTCGGCCCCTATCGCACGTAGCGCGGGTACCCACCATGCGGGCAATGTCCATAAAATATTCATCCCACGAAGGGCGCTGGTGAGCTTCGGTCATGAAGAAAGTGTACGTGAAAAAGAGAAAAAGTCTAGCAAAGAGCGATAGCCCCGCCTCGGGGTGCGCCATTCCACAGCCGAACATGATTTAGCGCGTTCAATTGCAAAATACCGAACGCGCGCTGAGAGGCTGTGGAATGGCGCACCCCGAGGCGGGGCGAATACTCTACTACTAAAAAAGCAAAACAAAAAAACCGCTTTCGCGGTTCTTTTATGTAAAAGTCTTTAGTCTACGATCGTGATTCCTGCTGAGCGAGCCGAACCTTCGATGATCTTCATCGCGCCTTCGATATCGTTGGCATTGAGGTCTGACATTTTCTTTTCAGCAATTTCCTTCACTTGTGCGCGAGTCACTTTACCAACCTTCGAAACATTCGGCTTACCCGAACCCTTTTCGATGCCAGCAGCTTTCATAAGAAGGCCGTGAGCAGGAGGAGTTTTGATGACGAAGTCGTACGTGCGGTCTTCATAGACCGTAAGCGCTACGCCGAGCACATTGCCGATCATATCCTGAGTCGCCGCGTTGAACTTCTGGACGAAATCGCCGATGTTCACGCCAGCCTGACCGAGGGCAGGACCAAGTGGTGGAGCTGGTGTCGCCTTTCCGGCTGGCACCTGCACCTTGATTTTCTTGAGTATTTTCTTTGCTGCCATAAAATTGTGTGTGCTTATTGAATAGTCTTGAAACAGAGTGTAGAAGCCCTCTGTTTCCTCCGAAAGCGTAACGGGAATACTGTAGCACGCCCGCTCCCGCTTGTCACTAGAGCTTCTTCACCTGAAGGAAGTCGAGTTCCACAGGAGTCTCACGACCGAACATCGATACCAAGACGCGAACCTTGCCACGCTCGTTGTCGACAGTTTCGATCTTTCCCTCGAGTTCCTTGAATGGACCGTCGCCGATGCGCACGATTTCCCCCACTTCAAGGTCGATCTTGTGCTTCGCTGTCTCTTCACCGTCCATGCTCTTAAGAAGCATAGCGACTTCGTCTTTCTGAAGTGGCACAGGGTTCACACCGGCGCCCACAAATCCGGTAACGCGAGGCGTATTTCGCACCACGTACCATGAGTCGTCAGTCACGATCATATCCACGAGCACGTAGCCGGGATATACCTTTTCTTCAGATTCAACACGCTTGCCGGCTTTGATCTTGATCTTCTTTTCGGTTGGAACAACCACGTTGAAAATCTTTTCCTGCATGTTGAGCGATTCGATACGCTGCTTCAAGTTGCGGGCGACAGCATTTTCATATCCAGCGTATGTGTGGATAGCATACCAATTGCGCTCCGGTGCGATTTCTTGTTTTGACATAATGTATAGTTTCCAGACTTACATCTTTAAAAAAAGAAGAAAGTCAGCGGAAAAGATTAAGCGCCTAGTAATATTCGAAGGCCACGTGCGAACACTGAGTCGAAAAGGCCAAGGAAATATGCGAGCACGACCGAGATGACGATGACAGCGAGCGTATGGAGAATAACCTCCCGGCGCTTTGGCCATGTAACATGCGACATTTCTGCTTTCGTTTCTCGAAGATAATTTACGATTTTAGACATAATAGGATTTCAGGTATTTTTAAAAGCCCTCGCGGGCTTGTATATGTATAGTATCGTACTTAGACAAATGAGTCAAATATATTGATTAAAACTGAAAAGCGTGTTAGAAATGAGCTAAATCAATTCTAAATTTAATACACATGAAAAAGCACTTTTTGGTTATTTTTACACTCGTCCTTATACTGAGCGGGTGTGGTGGATGCAATGTAGACCAACAATCAGTAATCGATTACATCTGTACCTCTACCAAGAAATTAGACCCCCGACCCGAAGAAATGTACCTCGGTTCACAAAAAGGCCGTTTGTATATTTTTGCTGATGAAACAGTAACGATTAATTACTGTGAATTTAATGAAAACAGAAAAGATACAAACAATTATCTGTCTGTAGATATGCAGGGTTCCGGAGGATTCACTGACTTTGGATGTAACGGGATGGACAAGTTGGATGAGATGCCAGGAGAGTACTCTCAAAAAGACCTTACTGTTGTAAATAATGCCTACAACAAACAATTGCATAATGCCTACGACATACTTAAATGGAAATAAAACCATAAAAAAGCCCGAACTCGTTCGGGCTTTTTTTTCTGCAAGAAATGGTTTATCGAATCTCGTACGTAATAGTCACGTTCGCTACGTATTCGTTTTCGCCGACAGGAAGATCGGCTGTGGTTTTGACAGCTGATCCAGCTGCCATGTCCATGGCTTCCATGCGAGCGTACATTGGAGGATATGAGCCATCTCCTGATTCTGAGAACCCAGTGATGCGGATGATATCAACACCAAGGTCGGCTGCGAGCTCTTCAGCTTTTGCGCGAGCATCTTCGATAGCTTCAGCGCGGGCTTCAGCGCGTACTGCGTCTTCATCATCTATGGTGAATGTTGGACCCTGAAGATCGGTGACATTGAGTGATGCGAGACCATCGATAACAGCACCCGCAGTGTCGACTGCACGGATTTTTACCGTAACAGAGCGAGACACTTCATACCCTACGATCTTCTGCGCTACTTGCGGACATGGGTAGTTGTAGCATGGAGCGACTTGGTTGTATTTCGGATAGAAACTGTTGTTTGAAGTCTGAATATCTTTCTCTTCAATGTTCTGCTTCTTCACGAAATCGATAGCTGCGTTCATCTTTACATTTACTTCTTCCTGCGCGAGAGCCACGGTAGCTGCGTCTTCACGTACGGTGAACGTTACAGTTGCAACATCAGGAGTTACTTCTGCCTTACCAGTACCTGAAACCGTGATGGTGTTGGTCGCTGTGGTGCCGCTGCCGATGAAACGGAATTCGCGGAGTTCAGTAGCTATTTTTGCAATAAAAAAGAGAGACACGACGACGGCAAAAAAACCGATCGTCTTAACGAGCTTTTGGCTTTGTTCTGGTGAAAACATAGAGGGTTGTAAGAATAATAACACTGGTAATCATACTTCCTGTGACGCAGGAAGTCTCCAATTCTTACAGTGTAGCACGAGAAGCACGTCGTTTCTTGTTTTCGATATCACTAATTATCTTTCCATCAGCAAGGGTAAGGACTCTATCCCCCAATGCAGCATACTCAGGTTCGTGCGTCACCATCACGATCGTCTGTCCTTCTTTGTTGAGCTCAAGAAACACTTGAAGTACTTGGTCGGACGTCTCAGAGTCGAGATTGGCAGTCGGTTCGTCGGCAAAAACAATACGAGGTTCATGGCCAATGGCGCGAGCAATAGCCACACGCTGCTGCTGACCACCAGAGAGCTGTGAAGGCAGGTTGTTGATACGGTCACCAAGCCCAACACGGACAAGTGCTTTAATAGCTCTCTCTTTTGCAACATCACCCGGCTCACCAAGCATGAGAAGTGGCAACATCACGTTTTCGAGTGCAGAGAGCGATGGAAGAATAGCGTAGTCTTGAAAAATATATCCGAGTAAATGAAGGCGCATGCGAGTGCGTTCTTCACTGGTAAGGTCGGTCACCTCCACGTCATCGATATGAATGCTGCCGCGAGTTGGATGATCGAGAAGTCCGAGCTGATAGAGCAGTGTCGATTTTCCCGAACCAGAACGACCCGTGATCATCAGAAATTGCCCGTCAGGAACAACCAGAGAAATACCATCAAGCGCGCGGATCGTCGCATCGCCACTTTGAAATATTTTTGAAATGTCTTTTACGGTGATCATAGATTAACGGCCGAGAATGGCGTCGAGTGTGTTCTTTTTAATAACAATACGCGCAGGAATGTATCCGGCGATAAGCGTAGCGACAAGAAGGATGGCCATACGACCAAACGTCCCCGTGACAGTCGCCACCAAAATACCATCAGAAAACGGAAAGTTGATCGGGTTCGCAGCAAAGTATGGTTTCAAAAGAGCAAAGACTACCACCATTCCCACCGCAGAGCCAATCAGTGCGTAGAAGACCGATTGCAAGATATATGAAATAGTAATAGCGCGCGGTGTGATACCTATCCCCTTCAAGATACCAATGTACCGGCGGCGCGTAATAGCATTCACAAAGATCACAATGAAAATGGTAATACCCGCAACCACAAGACCGATCGAGCTGATCGCATTTCCCAAAATAGCAAAGGTGTTGGCAATATCTTTAAGAAACTTCGGCATCGCCTCTTCTTGTGTTTGCACGCGGCCATAGGTGTCGACACCACTTTTCAAAAGCTGTACTTTTGCAAGATTAGGATCTGTTCCTGGAAGCAACTTAATTGAAATTTGATTTGCATTGTAATCGCCTCGCCCGATGAGTTTTCTCACTTCACTGTCTACCATCAAGACCGAAAAGTCGAAGGCATCCACCTTGCTACCAATGATCCCTTTCACGTAATATTCTTTTGAAATATCTCCAGCGGTGATGCGCACACGTGAGCCAATAGTGATATCTTTCAGGGTTTGAAATCCAGGGGCTTCGATCGGCGTATATTTGTAGAGCAAATTTTTTCCCAGCACGACACTTTCAGTATCGCCAGCTTTCAAAAACTGACCTTCGATAATAAACTGGTCGATTCCAGAAAACTCTTTTTCTGCGAGTGGGTTGATACCCAAAAGCGTACCCCCGGCACCGTCGGCAATGTCGCCAGGCTTGATGGTCTTACGGTAATTGGATTCAACGCGAGCACTTCCAGAATATCGGACCACGCTCGATTCAAATCCAGAAACCGATTGTGCAATAGCCGCAACTTCAGGAGTTTGTTCGATGTACGCTTTGTTGAGGTACGGCGTGATAACAACATCACCAGTCGAATACTGTTTATCGGCTTCGATCGCGCCTTGGATAAGACCCACCAAAATACCTCCCACAACCACGAGGTTCAAAAAGGTAAGAAGCATCACGAATACAATAAGACCCGTGGTCCATTTGTTGGCACGCTTCAAGTCACGCAGTGCAAGGAAATACCCGACACTAAGATCAAGTGAAAGACGTTCGAAAAATGATTTCTTTTTTGGCATTACGCTTCAACTTCAGGAAGTGCGATGAGCACATCGCCTTCCAAAAGACCCGAAACAACTTCGACATAGTCGCCGTCGCCTTCCATCCCGAGCACCACCGCGCGATCTTCAGTCTTTTGGCGCTTTTCGTCTACCACAACTTTTACAAACGTTGTGCCTTCTTTTTCAAATGTTGAGCGACGAGGGATCACCAGTACTGCTGGCTTTTCTTCAATAATGATCGTCATGTTTGCTGTCATACCAGGACGTGCTTCAGGAACTTCAGTGAGCGCAGCTTTGATCTGGTAATTCACAATACCGTTTTCGATCGTTGCTGATGGATCGATCTGTGTCACCTGTGCGTCGATCACTCGCTGAGCGCCGAGCGCATCGAGTGTGATAGAAACCTTCTGACCAACAGCTATCCGTGCGATGTTGGTTTCATTGATATCAGCTTCAAGGTAGAGATTGCCCACATCTTGAAGAACGATCACGGGATCAAGTGCCTGCACAAGTTCTCCGACTTTAACATCAACAGCAACGATGGTGCCATCCTCGGGAGCACGGAGAATCGTGTCGTCGTACTTTGCCTGAGCAGAAGAAACGTCAGCTTCGGCAGCAAGATATTCAAAAGGACGTGACTGTGCCTTTTCAAGATCGAGCGCTGCTTTTTTTTGAGCAACAGCCGCTTCTTTTTGAGCAAGCGCGTTCAGCCTGTTTTCGAGTGCTTCTTGATGGTTATTGTAAAACGTGAGATATGTGGAAGATCGTGTGTTGGGAATAGTAACGGTAAAACGATCTTTTCGAGAATTATATTCTTCAGGGAAAAGAATGGTAAGACCTCGTGTACCAAGTGGTTCGCTATTGATGGTATTAACATCAGTAACACCAGACTCAAGTCCGAGGAATCGGATAATCGGATCACCGGTGTTATCGCGCTCAAGAAAGAGTCGGTATTCCCCTGTTTCGGTACCGGTATACGCGCCACCAATGGTTGGAAGTTCTCCTTCAAGGCTCTCCGCTGCGGGTACTGCCTCAAGGTCATTGGAAAGAAGAGCTTGATAGGCGCTCTTTACCAACGCATCTTGCACACTTTTCGTTGTTTCCAAGTCTTTCACTGCGGCATCATACGCAGCCATCGCGACAGCTATTTCTTCACTCGATGCACCTGACGCCACTTTCTGATAGTTGGCCTGCGCAGATTTGAGTGATGCGAGTTCGTCGCGGCCATCGAGCATTGCAATGACTTGACCTTTTTTCACCACATCGCCCACTTTCACAGGGATCGTGCGCACCACATCGCTCGCAGTAAATGAAAGCGAAAGATCGGTCACTGAAGTGACTTCGCCGGTTGCGAGCACGGATTCTTTCAAATCTTGTCGTACGACGACTACGGTGTCGAGTGGCTCAGGTTTTCCGCCAAATATCATGAAAAGAATAACAGCAAGGACAACGCCACCGATAATAACGCGGCGCTTATGGTCCTTGTAATAATTCTTTATGGTAAGAGCAATTGTTTTTATTCTTTCTTTCATTTAGTTTCTTATTTAAATCCGAGAAGTTCAACGTCGAAGATGAGAGTCGATCCGCCAGGGATAGGACCGTAATCGTTGGGGCCATATCCGAGTTCTGGAGAAATAACGAGTGTTCGCTTCTCACCCACTTTCATACCAAGGATTCCTTTGTCCCATCCTGAGATAACCATCCCTGCGCCAAGCACGAATTCGAGTGGTTCTGGGTGTGTTGATGTTGGACCAACGTTGGTGTCGAATACTTTTCCATCTTCAAAGCGGCCAATGTAATTCATAGAGACCGTCTGGCCATTCTTTACCCCTTCGCCAGTTCCTTCTTGAGTAACGGTTATTTTCAAACCTGGTTGATTGTTTTGTGTCGTTGTTGGTTGTGTGTCCATAGGATTTTCTTCTTGATTAGTTTCGATAATAATAGCTTCTGTGTCTTCAGCGCTTGTCTCTTCAGGGATAGTGGCTGGTGCATTTTTGAGCAAAAAATATCCAGCGACAACCACTGCGATAACGATAAGGATTGCGATAAGAGGATTATGTGTTTTTGTATCTGACATAACTCTTATACTACACGAAAATGAGGAGTTTGGAAAATAAAACTATTTGGACATTCACACATATTCGCTGTACCATACCTCTCATGGCACGCTTCACTATTCTTATACTTTCGTTTCTGACACTTATAGGGTTTGGTTCGTGGTTCATCCATTTCAGCCTGAGAAGTTTTGGGTTGCTCAATACGGCAGTGCTCTCGCGCGTGGTGGCGGTGGCATTCGTAGCGCTCCCTCTTGTACTTGTGGTCACTATGGCGATCGGAGCACAGCATTTCAGCATTGTGAATTCTAGTATCTACACAGTGACCGCACTTCATCTTGGGCTACTCTCTACACTTCTCATGACAGTGCTGGCAGGATGGGTTGGGTATGTTGCTCTTAGGGCTGGAGGAGTTTCATTTTCTCCTATCACTATCGGCGCTCCCGTGCTCGCACTTACCATCGCGCTATTTGTTATTGGTATCGCGAGCGCCGCGTTTCCAAAGGTGACTACGCAAGAGATCTCTGCCGCGGCGCTCGCCCCTGCCTGGTCTAACAAAAAAATAATCCTCATCTCAGACACCCACTTCGGCATGATCCGCCGCGAAAAGTTCGCGCAAAAAATCATTCGTCTCATAGAAAAAGAAAATCCAGACGCTATCTTCATCGCCGGCGATCTCATCGACGGTCCTTCATTCCCCTACGCATCGACACTCACACACTTTTCAAAACTCAGCCCAAGTATCGGCATCTTCTACACTGCCGGCAATCATGAAGAATACAACCAAGGCGGAAAGGAATTCACAGATGCAATTCCACAGAATATTACTGTATTAAACGACAAAAGCATTGTTACGAACGGCACGGAAATAGTCGGTCTCACCTATGAATCCGAACCAGCCGACGCAACCTTCGCCCGTTTTTCTCTTCTTCGAAAAAACAGAGAACTTCCTGCTATTACCATTCTTCACGATCCAAAAAACGCGCCGTATCTTGCCGAGCGCGGCTCTTCCCTCACCCTCTCCGGCCACACACACGGCGGACAATTCTATCCTTTCGCATTTCTCGTACGCGCACTCTACGGCCCGCTCACCAAAGGCACCAACTATTTCGGCGACGGAGCAACCTTCACCACCACAGGTGTCGGAACCGCAGCCGCACCATTTCGACTTTTCGTGAGATCGGAGATAGTGGTGTTGAAAATACGATAGCATACATTCTTTGACATTATTTGGCTTCTACTGTATTTTGAAAAGAAAAACATACTGCTTATGTCGTTCTTATCAAATTTCATACGAAGCAACCCACTCGTTGCAACTTTTTTGTTGGCACTTTGTTGGGGAACATGGAGTGTTACGTGTCGTAAAAGTGGATTATCACGAGACTGGGTCAACTTTGTAACGATCATACTCCCGGCGATCATTTTTATTTTTGCGACTTTTACATCAGGTAAAGTTCACTTTGAAAAACCACCAACCTTCTCCGCGTGGTTTTGGATCTCTATCACTGCCATTACATACACGTTGTCGGTATTCCTTATGAGAGGTTTTATAAATTCACAAGAATTAAACATCTCAGGATACATACCAATAGCGCAAACATTTGTACCCCTCCTTGTGATGTTATCCTCGTATCTCATACTCGGAGAAGAATTAACTGCAAGAAAACTTTTAGGTGTATGTGTTGCGGGCATAGGAATATACCTCATTCTCAAGAAGTAAGATGCACCAAAAAAACAAAAGTCACGTTTCGTACGTGGCTTTTTTATTTACTCCATCTCGCAAAAATACCTGTCGGAAGAAGTCGTTCGCCGTCTTTTTCTTGAAGTGCGAGCTCGCCTGTTTCAATGTCTCCTCCGTATACTTCTTTGATCGGAAGAAGGCTGTTGCGATACGCGAGCGGAGAATACCCCGATGCGTAGCCATTGATGATGAAAAAGAGTGGATCGTCGGAAAGAACTTCACGCGCGAGTTTCATGAGCTCGGCGAAACTTTCTTCTATCTTCCACACTTCCCCTTTCCCACCGTGACCAAACTTCGGCGGATCCATGATGAGTCCATCGTAGCGATGCCCACGTTTGATTTCTCTTTTCAAAAAAAGCACCACGTCTTCGAGTATGTAACGAATGTTCTTTTCAGACAGACCCGAGAGTTCCTGATTCTTTCTCGCCCATTCGATCGCACTTTTCGAACCGTCCACATGCGTCACATCGGCTCCGGCTTGCGCAGCAGCAAGTGTCGCGCCGCCCGTGTATGCAAACAGATTAATAACAGACACCGGACGTCCTGCGCTTTTTATTTTCTCTCGTATGAAATTCCAGTTAGATTCTTGTTCAGGAAAAAGACCTGTGTGTTTGAAAGACGTTGGGCGGATTTCAAGTGTCAGCCCTCCGAATTCGATATTCCACGATTTTGGAAGGTCATCTTTCATGTGCCATTTCACCTTCGCGCCATCGCGCACAAACTTTGCATCAGCCTTCCATTCGCGGCGTGGAATCATTGGCGAAAAAAGTGCCTGTGGGTCGGGACGGTGAAGTACATAGGCACCAAAACGTTCGAGTTTTTCGCCATCGCCTGCTTGGAGGAGCGCGTAGCCTTCGCTTTCATTCGTGATGAGAACTGAGCTTTTCATGAATTACTTTTCGTAAAACGTCTTAATACTTTGGATCACTTCGTCTTCGCTGTCGGTGATGATATAGAACACGTGCGCATCTTCTTCATCGATCAATCCACGTTCGCCAAGGTAATTTTCAATATATGTTTGAAGCGGTTCCCAAAATTCTACACCAAAAAGAATGATCGGAGCGGCAGGAATTTTTTTGGTCTGCACCAGTGTGAGGATTTCAAAAAGTTCATTGAGTGTTCCAAATCCTCCCGGAAACATAACGAATGCTTTTGCAGAATAGCTCATGATCACTTTTCGAGTGAAGAAAAACTTGAAGTGCATCGCTTCGGTAGCGTAAGGATTGATGACCTGCTCCATCGGAAGCTTGATCGTCATACCAAGAGAATGTCCTCCTGCTTCTCGAGCACCTTTGTTGCCTGCTTCCATGATGCCAGGACCACCGCCAGTGATCACCGCAAGACCGAGGTCGTGTACGATGCGAGCACCAAGACTCACTGCTTTTTGATAGTACGGATCTGAAGCAGGTGTGCGAGCTGAACCGAAAATAGTCACCGTTTCAGGAAACTTTTGTGCAAAATCAAAACCTTGTGTGAGTTCTTCTTCGATAGCACAAAGAAGCTGCTCCGTGCGAGCGGCATCGCCATGCCCGCGACATATTTTTTTGATTTCATCGGGAGTATGTCCCACCGTGACTTGCTTCAAATCTTTTGTTTCAGTTTCACTCATAAAAATGAGTATAGCATGAGTCGGCGCGAGCAAAGCCCCGCCCCAGAAGGAGCTGTGTTTTCCTGAGGTTTTGAAACGCAAGCGCCCTCACGCGCCCTGCGGCGCTGCGGGTCCGAGTCAAAACCTC
>JACCDG010784065.1_pt1 | contig 36412 bp, 36 predicted proteins | sample 7442471 | NCBI WGS metagenome assembly JACCDG01 (sample SAMN15323444, study PRJNA562643) | freshwater metagenome | isolation source: river surface water | place: USA:Blue River Watershed | collected 2017-08-17 | reverse complement strand
TGGAGATTGCATGAATACCAGCCCTGAGCTACTTGAACAATTTGGCCCGCGTGAATCCATGGACTATGACGTTGTCATCGTCGGTGGTGGCCCCGCTGGTTTATCAGCAGCCATTCGCTTAAAGCAATTGAGCGCCGAAAAAGGTCAAGAGATCTCTGTCTGTGTTTTAGAAAAAGGTTCTGAAGTTGGTGCACATATCTTGTCAGGCGCCGTGATGGACCCAATTGGCATCAATGAGTTGATCCCTGATTGGAAAGAACAAGGTGCACCACTCAACACTGCAGTGAGTGAAGATCGTTTCATGTTCCTCACTGAGCGCAAGTCATACACCACCCCTCAATGGATGCTGCCTAACTGCTTTAAAAATCACGGCAACTATGTGGTGAGCTTATCGAACTTCACCCGTTGGTTGGGCACTCAAGCTGAGAACCTTGGCGTAGAAATTTTCCCAGGCTTTCCAGCAGCAGAAATTTTGTACGGTGAAGCAGGTCAAGTGGTCGGTGTGGCCACGGGTAATTTAGGCGTTGGTCGTGATGGTCAAGCCACTGAAAATTTCCAACTTGGCATGGAGTTACGCGCCAAGTACACATTGTTTGCTGAAGGTGCTCGCGGTCACTTAGGCAAACAATTGATCGAAAGCTATCAATTAGACGAAGGCAAAGATCCACAGAGTTATGGTCTTGGCATCAAAGAGCTTTGGGAAATCGATCCGGCCCTGCATCAAGAAGGCTTGGTGATCCACACCGCTGGCTGGCCACTCAGTTCTGATACTTATGGTGGTTCGTTTTTATATCACCTAGAAAACAATCAAGTAGCCGTTGGTTTTGTGGTGGGCTTGTCGTATAGCAACCCTTACCTCAGTCCTTTTGAAGAGTTTCAGCGTTACAAGACACATCCAAGCGTGCGCAAGTTCTTCGAAAGCGGCAAACGCATTGGTTATGGTGCACGCGTGATCACGGCTGGCGGCTTGAACAGTTTGCCAAAGACAGTGTTTCCAGGTGGTGCTTTGATTGGTTGCGATGCAGGCTTTTTAAATGCGTCTCGCATCAAGGGCAGTCATGCAGCGATCAAGACCGGCATGATGGCTGCTGAAGCTGCATTTGAAGCAGTCACACAGAATCGCTCTGGTGATGAGTTAAGCGCTTACCCAGAAGCTTTTAAGAAGAGCTGGTTATATCAAGAATTGAACAAGGCACGTAACTTCAAACCATGGATGGGCAAAGGTTTGTATGTGGGTACCTTGATGGTTGGCATTGAACAAAAGTTATTCGGTGGCAATGTGCCATGGACAGTTCACACACAGTACGCTGATCACGAGTATTTAAAACCGGCTGATCAATGTCAAAAAATTGACTATCCAAAACCTGATGGAAAAATTACTTTTGATAAATTGTCTTCAGTATTTATTTCCAATACGAATCATGAAGAAAATCAGCCAGCGCATTTAACGCTGCTTAATTCAATGGTGCCAGTCATCACCAACTTACCGGTGTTTGATGGCCCAGAGCAACGCTACTGCCCTGCTGGTGTTTATGAGTACGTGGATGGTGAACAAGGTCAGCAATTGCAAATCAATGCGCAGAACTGCGTGCATTGCAAAACCTGTGACATCAAAGACCCAACGCAAAACATTGTTTGGTTAAACCCTGAAGGTTCAGGCGGCCCGAATTACTCTGGGATGTGATGCAGTTGTTTCTTCAGTTTTTAATCACCGCAGCATCATGGTGCGGCTTCACACGACTCATGCACCAGTAGCCCAATAAACTGCTGAGTGCTGCTAAACCAAAGACGTGGTGAGGGGCGAAGTATTCCCAAACCCAACCAGCAAACAAGCCCCCCACTGTGCCACCAATACCATACGAGACGGTGGTGTAAAGCGCTTGCCCTCTTGCTTGCAAAGGCCCCTTGAACCAGGTTTGCAACATCTTGATACTGGCACTGTGATGAGCGCCAAACGTTGCCGCATGCATCACTTGAGCCAAAATCAAAATCAATAATTCAGGAACGTAAGCCATCAAAGCAAAACGGACGACCCCGATGAGGTATGCGGCGAGCAAAATGTTCTTTGTGGTGAATCTGGCAAAAAAGTAACTTTGAAAGTAAAAAAATATCACTTCAGCCAAAACACCCAACATCCAAAAAAATCCTATTTCCCCTTTGCTGTAGCCCAAGCGATCAAGATACAAAGAGTAAAAGACATACAGTCCTGCATGACCAAAGATCATCCAAAAGTTAGCCGACATGAACCACTGCACATTGCGATTTTTAAGCACATTACTTAATTTGATGTCAGCGTGCACCACCACATCCATCGGTGGCTCACGCAAGGTCAAGGTCAAAGCAGTCATGATCAACAATGCCACGATGCCAAACCAAGGAAAGTTATCAATGCCAAAAGTTTCAAACCAAGCACCGGCGCTCAAAACCATGGCAATAAAACCAATCGAACCCCAAAGTCTTAAGCGCCCATACCGTTTATCAAAGTCATTGTTTTTGTAAAGGACATGAACCGTGGCAGCCTCTCCCAAAGGCATCAAACTGCTGATCACGATATTCAACAGGAACATCCAGATGAGCAAAGCGATATAACTCTCAAGATAAAAAATGCCAGAGAAAATAATGCAGGCCAGTGCGGATGTGATGCGCATGATGCCCAAGCGATCACGGCGCATATCGGCCAACCAACCCCAAGCAAAAGGACCTAAGATGCGTGTGATCTGAAACATCGACATCAAGGCAGCGATTTCAATCGCGCCGAAGTCTTTACTCGCAAAGTAAAGACTGGCATAGGGCGACATCAGCCCAATGTATGAAAAGTAAAAAAAGAAAAAGGCTGCGAAAGACAGTCGTACCAGACCAGTCATTGCAGCACTCTATTTAGGGACGTTGTGCTGGAATGCGTGGCGTACTGACACTGACATCACCGCACTGTGCGCGATGTCTTAAGACATGATCCATGATCACCAAAGCCAACATGGCTTCAGCAATTGGAGTGGCGCGTATACCTACACAAGGATCGTGACGACCTTTGGTTTGCACCACGTAGGCATCGCCAGCACGATTGATCGATTGTTTCGGCGACATGATTGATGACGTTGGTTTGATCGCAATCGATACCACCACATCTTGACCACTGCTGATACCACCCAACATGCCACCAGCGTTATTGCTTGCAAAACCATCTGCAAACATTTCATCGCCATGCTCACTGCCTTTTTGGGCAACGCTCTTAAAGCCTGCGCCAATTTCAACACCTTTGACCGCATTGATGCCCATCATCGCGTGCGCAATATCTGCATCCAATTTGTCAAAAATAGGTTCGCCCAAACCAACCGGTACATTCTTAGCCACCACTGTTAAGCGCGCACCACAAGAATCGCCTGCTTTGCGCAGCTGATCCATGTACGCTTCTAGCTCAGGAATGATCTTGGCATTAGGTGCAAAGAATGGATTCTGCGAAATCTGTGATTGATCTTCAAACGGAATCTCCACATCACCCAATTGAGTCATGTAGCCATAAAAACTGATACCGTGTTTTTCTGCCAACCATTTTTTAGCCACCGCAGCTGCAGCCACAACAGGTGCAGTTAAGCGAGCAGAAGAACGACCGCCGCCGCGTGGGTCACGAATGCCGTACTTGTGCCAATAGGTGTAGTCAGCGTGTCCTGGTCTAAAACTATCCAAGATGTCGCCATAGTCTTGACTGCGTTGATCCGTATTACGAATCACCAAAGCAATCGGGGTACCGGTTGTTTTACCTTCAAACACACCTGAAAGGATTTCTACTTGATCAGCTTCTTGACGTTGTGTGACGTGGCGAGAGGTGCCAGGCTTGCGTCGATCCAAGTCAAGTTGAATATCTTCAACTGATAAAGACATGCCCGGAGGACAGCCGTCAACAACAGCTCCGATTGCGGGTCCATGAGATTCACCAAAAGTGGTGATGCGAAATAAGTGTCCTAGTGTGCTTCCAGCCATGCCTCAATTATGACATTGGTCTGGCTATGAAGCTTGATTTGCCATTCTTATTTTTTGTTATTTTTGTAATTCTTGGCAAAGAATGGCTTTACTTGGCCGGAGTACCTGACTCTTCGGCGGCTGGCCAATCACGGATATAGGCTTTGAGCATGGTGTTTTCAAAACCTTGCGCTTCCACCACTGCCTTAGCAACGTCGTAGAAAGAGATCACACCGTTTAAAGTGCTGCCATCCAATACCGGTAAGTAGCGCATGTGTTGATCCAACATGATGCGACGCGCCTCATCCAAGTCCATCTCTGAAGTACATGTCATGGGAGACTTTTCCATCACCGAGCCAACAGTTTCTTGATTCAAGGCCCCATGGTTTTTTGCCAAAGCATTGATCACTTCACGGAATGTCAAAATGCCCACCAAGTCTGAATATTTCATGACCACCAAAGAACCGATGTCTTTTTCTGCCATGACGTGCACAGCAGCTGCAAGCGAAGTGTCTGGGGCAACGGTGTAAAGAGTCGTGCCCTTAAAGCGCAAAATATCACTGACTTTCATGCTTGTCTCCTTTTTTTGGTGTCTTACAGGCTTAGTCTATCAGTAGGTTTTAAGACCCGCCAGCCCTGCCATATAGGGGCTTACCCCAGCTATGCACTCTCGAAGGGCTCTCTTTGCAAGAGTCTTAGGGTTTGGGACGATTCCATGCCCTGATGATGGGCATATTGGCCACCATAGTGGCGCCCGCCAAAGTGACCCACCAGGTCAAGTAAATCCAAACCAAGAACAGCGGCAAGATGGCAAATGCGCCATAGACAGTTTTGTATATCGGGTAACTCGCCACAAACCAAGCAAAGGCCGATTTGGCCAATTCAAAAATGATAGCGGCACAGGCACCGCCCAAGATGGCATCGCGCCACTCAACTCGCTCACACGGCAGTATTTTGTAGACCAAGCCGAAAGACATGGTCGAAAGCAACAAAGGGAAAGCCCCTGCAATGAAATTAAAGCCATCGCTCAACGGCCCAATCAAACCCTTGGAGGCGCTCAAGACCATAGAGCTTAGGTAAATACTCAAACCCAATAAAAGTGGGCCCATGACAGTGGCCACCAGATGAATGCCAATGCGCTTTAAAAATGGTCGGCGGTTTTCTACCTGCCAAATGCGATTAAAGGCATTTTCAACTGTGATCAATGTGAAAAATACGCCAATCACCAAACCAAGCGTGCCAAAGATGGTCAAGCCTTTTGCTTTGAGGGCAAATTGATTGAGATAGACCAGAATGGGGTCGCCAATCGCTCCAGGAATTAGATTGTCTGAGAGCCATTCTTGAAAGGCTGCACGCAGCTTTAAAAAACGCGGCAAGGCCGCCAAAAGAGCGAAAGAGACCGTTACCATTGGCACAATCGACAAGATGGTCGTAAAAGACAGACTGGCTGCCATTTCATTGATACGACTGACCTTGGCGCGATTGCGCAGGTATTTAAAAAAATCGAGAAAAGAGTCTTTATGACGAATTGCTTCCACGGCTCTATCATAAGCAAGATACATCAACGAGTACACATTCTATGAATTCTGATATTAATGTTTTAGTTCTTTATTACTCTCGACATGGCGCTACGCGCCAGCTGGCAGAGCTGATTGCTGAAGGCGTTGAGAGCGTTCCAGGTGTGACAGCGCGCTTGCGCACTGTGCCAGCCATTTCAGCGGTTTGTGAAGCGACTGAATCTGACATTCCAGCATCAGGCCCTCCTTATGTTGAAAACAAAGACCTTCAAGAATGTGCTGGTTTGGCCTTAGGCTCACCGACTCGTTTTGGCAATATGGCTTCAGCCATGAAATACTTTTTAGACAACACCACCTCTGAGTGGTTGTCTGGTTCTTTGGTTGGCAAGCCTGCTTGTGTCTTCACAAGCACTGGCAGCATGCATGGCGGTCAAGAAAGCACCCTCTTATCAATGATGATTCCATTGATGCATCACGGCATGGTGATCGTCGGCCTTCCGTACAGTCATCCAGAATTGATGAACACCCAAACCGGTGGCACACCCTATGGTGTGACGCATTTTGCAAAAGCCGATGGCTCAGCACCGATTTCTACTGATGAAAAGAAATTAGCGATTGCACAAGGTAAACGTTTGGCTGAAATGGCCAGAAAATTATCAGCATGAGCGATTCAATACAGTCACATCCAGAGTTAGCGCCAAAAGATCATTGGCGCTTAATCGCTTGGTTCTCTTGGTTTGCACTGATCGTGTTGTGCATTTTGTGGGAAGCTATTTTGGCGCCCATCAAACCAGGTGGCTCATGGGCAGTGATCAAAGTGATGCCAATGTTGTTTGCTTTGAAAGGCATTTGGCAAGCTCGTAATTACACCATGCAGTGGGCATCGATGTTGGTGATGCTGTATTTCATTGAAGGTGTCGTGCGCTTGAATGACAAGGGCTTATCTGCCTACTTGGCTGGTTTAGAAATTGTTTTAAGCTTAGTGGCGTATTTCGCAATACTGGCTTATTTGAAGCCTTTGAAAAAAGTAGCGAAAATGAAAAAAGCTCAAGAAGAATTAGCAGCAAAAGAGTTAGAAGCTAAGAAAGTAGAAGCAGAGAAGCAAGAAGAAAAGAACTAAAGCAGTCAACAAAAAATATTAGAAATACTGAGGAAGACAAAATGTCATTGAATGATCAAGAATTGATTGCTGGCTTTGAAAAGATCATTGGCAAAGCCCAAGTGATTACAGCCCCTGATGATTTAGAGCCCTACTTGGTTGATTGGCGCAAGCGCTACCGTGGTCAAGCGATTGCTGCCCTGCGCCCTGGTAATACACAAGAAGTGTCAGAGATTGTGAAACTGTGTGCTGCTAATCGCATCGCGATTGTTCCGCAAGGTGGCAACACCGGCATGTGCGGTGGCGCCACCCCTAACAGCACTGGTCGACAAGTGGTGATCTCTTTGAACCGCATGAACCAAGTGCGCGCAATTGATACATCCAATCAAACCATCACAGTTGAAGCTGGGATGATTTTGCAGTCATTACAAGAAGCCGCCACAGCAGCTGACCGTTACTTCCCATTGAGCCTAGGTGCTGAAGGCAGCTGCACGATTGGTGGCAATTTATCCACCAATGCAGGAGGTACTTCAGTGTTGCGTTATGGCAATGCGCGTGAGCTTTGTTTGGGTCTTGAAGTCGTGATGCCCAATGGCGAAATTTTGAACAGCTTGCGTGGTTTGCGCAAAGACAATACCGGCTACGATTTACGTGACTTGTTCATTGGTGCTGAAGGTAGCTTAGGCCTTATCACTGCAGCAGTGATGAAGTTGTTCCCACGCCCAGTGGCTAACTGGACTGCCTTGGTTGCGGTTCCGCATGCAGATGCTGCAGTGGAGTTATTGAATCGTTTCCAAGCGGGTGCTTCAGCACAGCTCACTGGTTTTGAAATGATGTCTGATGAAAGTTTGGCATTGTTAAAACATTACTACCCTGCTCTTGCCAGTCCTTTGAGCGGCCCGAATGCTTATGAAGTGTTGGTAGAAATTTCTGATTACGAAAGCGAAGAGCACGCCATGCAGTTGATGGAGTCAATCCTCGAAGGCGCTCTTGAATCTGGTTGCGCGAGTGATGCAGCGATTGCTAGCAATCTTGCTCAAGCCAGAAAGTTTTGGGACATGCGCGAGCACGTACCATTGGCTCAAGCGGATGATGGTCCGAACATCAAACACGATGTGTCTTTGCCTATCTCAGCGATTCCAAGCTTCATCACCACCTGTAATGACATGTTACGAGCCAGGTACCCAGGCGTGCGCGTGATCAACTATGGTCACTTGGGTGATGGCAATTTGCACTACAACATCGCAGGACCAAGTTCAGCACAAACCGAAGAGTTCTTCACCAGCAAATCTAAAGAGATCCAAGCTTTGGTCTATGCCGAAGTTGAAAAGCTCAATGGCTCTATCTCAGCAGAGCATGGTGTGGGTCAACAAAAAGTGGGTTACTTAAAAGGTCATCGCGGTGAAGTGGCCTTGGGTGTGATGCAAGCCATCAAGCATGCTTTAGATCCACACAACTTGATGAATCCTGGCAAAGTGATTGCTTCTTGATTAATTAAGTCTTGCAATAAAAAAAGCTCCTGGTATTTCAGGAGCTTTTTTGTTTTGTGGATTTCTTTATTACTTTATGACTCTGCTTATTTACCTGTGGCTTCAATCATACAATTTGAAATATCTGAGAAGTATTTCAACGCAGTGCTGGTAGGCTCGATGTATTTTTTACGGCCATCGGTCTCAACCACGTAAGTCACCATGTCTTTGTCACGCAACTGCTTTAAGCGTGCATGCAAAGTGGCAGGCGATCCAATCTCACGCATGGCGATTGCATCACTGACTAAAAGGCGTTCGCCACTCTTCCAATGGGTTGCCACTTCGTTTAGAAGTTGGGTTTCTGTTGCATCTAGTTTAGGAAAGCTTGGTAGCTCTTCAATGGAGCGAACCAAGTTCAAAAACCTGAAGTAGATCTCTTGCAAATCTTTATTTTTCATCTTCTCGTTACCTTAAAGGCTATTATCTTTTTCATTGTTGTATACAAATTATAGGTCAAAGAACTTACAAAAGTAATAAAAGTTACATAAGTGATCGCAGGGACTTTGAGTGGTGATAAATGTACTTTTATGCACAGAAATAATGCTAACTATATGTTAATAAATGTTTTTTTATAACTTGGTGAGCAGGGTTGTCAAAAACTTCTTAAAATGACGCTCAATCATTCTAAAAAAGAAAAGAGCCATGAATTTATTAAAACCTGAAACCTTGGGGGCCATTGCCCTGCAAAACCGTCTAGTGATGGCACCCTTGACTCGAATGCGCGCTATGTCTGGTGATGTTCCCGGTGAATTGGCTAGCACCTATTACGGCCAAAGGGCCAGCGCTGGTCTGATCATTACTGAAGCTTCTCAAATTTGCCCTTTGGGTAAAGGTTATCCCGGTACTCCTGGTATTTACAGTGAAGAGCAAATGAAGGCTTGGCAAAAGATCACGGCTGCTGTGCATGCCAAGAACGGAAAAATTGTGATGCAGTTATGGCATGTGGGCAGGATTTCTCATTCTTCATTGCATCCTGAAGATGGCTTACCAGTAGCTCCTTCTGCAATTGCTCCAACAGGCCAGGTGTACACAGCCACTTGGCAATTGGCTGATTATGAAACTCCACGTGAACTAGCCATCTCTGAAATACCTGCCCTGCTTCAAGCTTATCGCCATGCGGCCACCATGGCAAAGCAAGCTGGCTTTGATGGTGTTGAGGTTCATGCGGCCAACGGTTATTTGTTAGATCAATTCTTACAAGACTCTAGCAATCAGCGCCAAGATCAATATGGTGGCAGTTTTGCTAATCGCACACGATTGCTCTTAGAGGTACTTCATGCAGTGATTGAGGTCTGGGGGAATGATCGAGTGGGCGTGCGCCTCTCGCCTTATGGCGCATTCAATGACATGTCTGACAAAGATCCAATTGGTTTGTTCACACATGTGATTGAGCAGTTGAACCCTTTGAACCTGGCCTATTTGCATTTAATTGAACCACGCTCAACTGGCGCAGGCGGTAGTGATCAAGTTGTCAAAGATGTTCCAAGCACTTCAGAATTATTCAAAAAGGTTTTTAAGGGCAAAGTCATCATGGCTGGCGGTTACGATCGAGACAGCGCAGAAGCAGCAGTGTCTTCAGGAGAGGCTGATGCCGTGGCTTTTGGCAGACTTTATATCTCCAACCCTGATCTGGTGGAGCGTTTTACCCAAAATGCGGCATTAACCCCCTACGATCGCTCAACTTTTTACGGCGGTACTGAAAAGGGCTATACCGATTACCCTTCCTTGACCTAGGACAAAGAAGTCTCAACAATGCTAAAAAGCCCTGTTTTATCAGGGCTTTTTTCTATTTTGAGTACCTATTTTGGGCAAAATAGAGGGCAAGTTATTTTACTTAGCTTAAATAGGTAAGGATAATCAAAGATTCGGCGATTAAAATCGGTCTCGAATTTGCTACACCCTTGAGTATCAGACGTACATCTATAAAAAGAGGACAAAGAAGAATGAGCAAGGAAAAATCAACCATCATCTATACGTTGACAGATGAAGCCCCATATTTAGCAACCGCTTCCTTTTTACCAATCATCAGAACTTTCACGGCACCGGCTGATATTGAAGTTGTTGAAAGTGATATTTCTGTTGCAGCTCGAATTCTTGCTGAATTTCCAGATTGCCTTTCAGACGAACAAAAAGTTCCTAACAATTTAAGCGCATTAGGTAAGCTGACTTTATTGCCTGATACGAACATCATCAAGTTGCCGAATATTTCTGCAGCTTTAGGTCAGCTAACAGCTGCCATCAAAGAATTGCAGTCTCAGGGTTACAAGATTCCGAACTACCCAGAGAACCCACAAACCGAAGAAGAAAAAGCGATTCGTGCGCGTTACTCTAAGTGCTTAGGCAGCTCAGTGAACCCTGTGCTTCGTGAAGGCAACTCAGATCGTCGCGCACCAGCAGCTGTGAAGCGTTATGCACGCAATAACCCACACTCCATGGGCAAGTGGAGCCAAGCTTCTAGAACTCACGTGTCACACATGCACGGCGGTGACTTCTACTCTAGCGAAAAATCAATGGTCATGCCTCAAGCCTGCGACGTGCGCATGGATTTGGTGACCAAGTCAGGCAAAACAATTGTTCTAAAAGAAAAGGTATCTCTTTTAGAAGGCGAAATCATCGACAGCATGTACATGAGCAAAAAAGCTTTGTGCAAGTTCTACGAAGATGAAATCCAAGACGCATACGAAACACGCGTGATGTTCTCATTGCACGTGAAAGCGACCATGATGAAGGTGTCTCACCCAATCGTGTTCGGTCACGCTGTGAAGATTTTCTACAAAACCGCTTTCGATAAACATGGTGAATTGTTCAAGCAATTGGGCGTGAACCCAAACAATGGCTTGAGCAGCGTTTACGAGAAGATCGCCAGCCTTCCAAGCTCTAAGCGTGAAGAGATCATCAATGACTTGCACGCATGCCATGAGCACAATCCAGAGTTAGCGATGGTAGATTCTGCCAAAGGTATCACCAACCTTCACTCACCGAATGATGTGATTGTTGACGCATCAATGCCAGCGATGATTCGTGCGGGCGGCAAGATGTGGGGTGCTGATGGCCGTTTGAAAGACACCAAAGCAGTGATGCCTGAATCAACATTCGCTCGTATCTATCAAGAGATGATCAACTTCTGTAAGACACACGGTAATTTTGATCCAGTGACCATGGGCAGCGTACCAAACGTGGGCTTGATGGCTCAGCAAGCTGAAGAGTACGGTTCACACGACAAGACTTTTGAAATTTCAGAGCCAGGCGTTGCACGCGTTGTGACCTTGGATGGCACAGTGTTGCTTGAGCAGAATGTGGAAGAAGGCGATATTTGGCGCATGTGCCAAGTGAAAGACGCTCCGATCAGAGATTGGGTGAAGTTGGCCGTGACTCGTGCACGTCAATCAAACACTCCAGCAGTGTTTTGGTTAGATGAGTACCGTCCTCATGAAGCTGAGTTGATCAAGAAAGTAACTAGATACTTAAAAGATCACGACACCACAGGTTTAGATATCCAGATCATGTCTCAAACACGTGCGATGCGTTACACATTAGAGCGCATCATTCGTGGCAAAGACACCATCTCTGTCACAGGTAACATTTTGCGTGACTACCTCACTGACTTGTTCCCAATTCTTGAATTAGGTACTTCAGCCAAGATGTTGTCTGTTGTGCCTTTGATGAATGGTGGCGGCTTATTTGAAACTGGTGCCGGTGGTTCAGCACCTAAGCACGTGAAGCAATTGGTTGAAGAGAACCATTTGCGTTGGGACTCATTGGGCGAATTCTTGGCCTTGGCAGTTTCGATTGAAGATGTGGGCATCAAGAAGAACAACGCTAAAGCTAAGATTTTGGCCAAGACTTTGGACGAGGCCACTGGTCAATTGCTTGAGAACAGAAAATCACCTTCATCAAGAACCGGTGAACTAGATAACCGTGGTAGCCAGTTCTATTTGGCGCTGTATTGGGCACAAGCTTTGGCTGCTCAAACAGAAGACAAAGAACTACAAGCTCACTTCACTAAGCTGGCGAAGCAGTTAAAAGACAATGAAGAGAAGATTGTTGCTGAGCTATCTGCTGTTCAAGGTAAGCCAGTTGATATCGGCGGTTACTACAAGCCAGATACCAAGAAACTTGAGCAAGTGATGCGCCCTAGCGCAACACTGAATCAAATCATTGACTCTGCTAAGTGATTTAGATAAGCAGTAATAAAAAAGGCCGCATCAGCGGCCTTTTTTATTGGTTTGGTTTTAATCTTAAGGCTTCAAATACGCATAACGCTCTTTAGCTTGCAAGTTAGAAACTTCTGCAACGCCTGATGGAACAATCTTAGCTTCCATGATGACTTGCTCTTTAGGAATTTTTCTAGAAACCAAGGTGTTATTACAAACTCTGAACTCAACACCCTTGCTCACCAAGTCACCAATTGATGCAGAAAACTTTGAACCAGACATGTTCTCAGCACCTTCAAGTAAAAAGTCGATACCAGGACCGTGAGTCACGACAACGATTTTTGCTTTTGGATCAGCATTCAAATGATTGCGAATATTGCCAATCGCACGGCTGGCTTGTTGAACGCCTTCGTTCACGTGGTAAACAATTTTGACTGACTCTGAAAAAGCATGTCCTGAGAAAACCACGAATGACATGGCTGTGATTAGTTTGATTAGTTGTTTCATAGCACTCCTCTAGTAAAGAACGAATAGGATAATCATTTTTGAGCCTGCTTTCAGCTCTCGTAAACCCTTGAGCAACAATACTTAAGCATAATCACTAATTCATTGAATAGACTCACAATGAACCAATACCTCTATAAAATCAAGCTCCCTTGATATAAAAGATAGTTATTAACTAATCCTAAATGTTCCTCACCAAAAAACCATCCGTATTTCAGATGGGACTTCTTCTATCTTTGGCATTTCATTTAATTTTGATTGTTGTGGGATTGAACTATCAAGATACCAATCCAATCAAGTTCAAACCTTTGAATGAGGTGGTGCAAGTCAAATTAGAACTAGAGAAAAAGAAAGAAGACAAAAAAGAGGAAAAGCCTGAGGAAGAACAAACTCTGGTTCTTAATACTCAAAGAGAAGATCCCCAAGAAAAGAAGTTGACTTACATGGATGCGCCACCAGCACCATCTGCTGAGGAGTGGCAAAAAGCATCTACCTATACCTTGAAGAACAGTAAACGCTACCGCCACAACTGGGGACAACAAGTGCGCAGCATGATGGGACGCTCCGTGGAAGGTCCCGATCAAGGCATGGTGCGCTTTCATATTGAGATTGCTGCTAATGGTCAACTAGCAAAATTAGAAACTCTTTGGTCCACTTCTGATGTTGCTGAGAAATTGGCGCGCAAAGCGATTGAAAAAATGCCACCTCTTCCACCCATCCCAACTGGAAAACCGCTGATCTTCCAGAAAACTATTTCATTCCAACCTGTGGATGATGGTTGGCCACCTATTTATAAGTACGATTGTTTACCTGACCCACCGACTTTTAAGAACCCATTTGCCTGGGATGGCAAATCAGCACCCGGAGTGATTCAGCAAAAAGTGACGGATGGCTCTAAGAAACAGATCCCGATTGATTGCCCTGCCAGTGAAGACGATACGATTGAGGCTGAAGCTGGCGATATTAAGCGTCAGTTTGAAATCTGGGGCTCGAGTCGCTTGAACCCCAAGAAGTGATTTATTTGCTCTTAAATTTCTAATTTATAGAAATTACATATAAACTGCGGGGATAACATTCCTTAAAGAACATGCATGTACCTGAAAGTTAATACTAAATTTCAATTGGCATTAACTATTGCGACTTTGTGGGGCATTTTTTCTATATGGGCAGCTCAGTTTTGGTTTGCTGATCTATCAGCCATCATCGGTTGGTTTCTTGTGAAGAAATTGGTGTCATGCCTTATCTTCGGCTGACGAGGTGTTTTTGTCAATGAATACTTTTGCGCCAGGTCAATGGCAATAGTATTAAAGCTTAGCCTTTAATTAGGCTTGGATTGTCTTCTACTTCTGTTTCAATTTCTTCCCAAGTACTGTCGCCTAATTTCTTGACCGTTAACTTGAAGGTCCAGTGCTCTGGCACACCACAAGTCCATTCATCGGGCCCCGTCTGAATCAACACATTGGTTTGTTGACGGTGATCGAAGTACAAGTGATAAATCTTGCCATGCAATGGGTTGAATGAGAACTTAGCAGCGTGCACTTGCTCTGTGACATCCAGTCTTGATTGCAAGGCTTTCGCTTGCTTCATCAAGACATTGGCCTGTTCCATGATGCGGTCGTATTCATGCTTGGCATTCTGACGAGCCACATTAACAGCTTTGTCTTTTTCTTCGGTGACTTTGATGGGCGCGAAGACAGGTGACCCAACTTCCATGGGATATTCAATACTGGCATGTCTGGCTGGATCGGTATCTTCAATGCGCATTTAAACCTCTTTTGTCTCACTTTATTAGCTACTTGCCATTTATATGGCGTTTTGATAATTATAAGAACTTTAAGGATTTATTGCTGAAGCCCCTAAGAGTCAGTAGAGGGCTTTTTATCTTGGCTTAAATCAGGGGCTGGGCTGGTGATTGGCTTCAATGGCGGATGGCACATCTTTTCACCATCCCATACCTGACCGCACCAACACTCACCCTGAGGGTTGATGATGCAGACTCCCGAACCACAACAGCGCTTATCTGTACTCAACTTAAACTCCATTCTTTGATCTCTTTTGGCCAATAAACAATCGCCAAAAACAACTTATCAGTGATGTTAATCTTTTTTATTCGGTCTTGCTTATGCTTGCCAAACAACTCAAATCCTTCGGTTCATTAAGCCTTTAGATTACTAACAAGCAAGAAAACAAGAATTCCTATACATTGATACCAGATTTCAATTAAAGCCTTCAAAGGATTAGTTTCAATGGATTTTGACAACTTGCTTGGCTTCATCGCAGCCACCATCACAACAGCTGCTTTTATTCCACAAACTTATCGCTCAATCACCACCAGAGATTTATCTGGCATCTCATTGAGTATGTACGCCTCTTTCACATTTGGCATCGTACTTTGGATCTTCTATGGCTTTTTAATCGGCAGCGGTCCGATCTTGGTGGCTAACATCATCACCTTTGTTTTATCAGCAACTATTTTGTATTTAAAAATTCAGCACTTGATGAAAAACCGTCAAGACAAATCAGATAAGGCAAATCAAGATGAGTGAGCAAAAGCCAAGCAAGCAACAAGCCATTTCTGAGGTCATCCGCTTACGCTTAAAAGCAAATAATGTCCGTTTCCACGCCAATGACAATATTGCTGCTCACATAGAGCCCGGAGAATTAGAAGGCTTGATCGATGAAGTATCTGAGAAAGTACAAGCTTTGCTTGAAAGCTTGGTGATTGATACAGAGAATGACCACAACACCAGAAATACCAGTCGTCGTGTGGCAAAGATGTATGTTAATGAAGTCTTTAATGGTCGCTATGTAGCCCCGCCACCTTTGACAGATTTTCCGAACATCAGCCGCCTCAATGAATTGATGATTATTGGCCCTATCAGCGTGCGCAGTGCCTGCTCGCACCACCTCTGCCCCATCATGGGTCGTATTTGGATTGGCGTACTACCAGACCAAGACTCAGCCTTGGTTGGACTATCCAAATACGCTCGTTTAACTGAATGGGTGATGTCCAGACCTCAGATCCAAGAGGAAGCCGTGGTGGAACTTGCGAACATGCTTGAGCAAAAACTAAAACCCGCTGGCTTAGCTGTGGTGATGGAAGCAGATCACTTCTGCATGCAGTGGCGCGGTGTTAAGGACAATGACTCAAAGATGATCAATAGTGTGATGCGTGGTGATTTTTTAGAAAACTCCAATTTGCGCAGAGAGTTCCTGTCTTTGATTGAGAAAAGATAAGTTTTCTTTGTTCAGTTTCTAACGAGAGTTAGCCTTAATAAAGCTCAGCACATCATCGTAAATCTGCCTGATTTTTTTTGGTAAATAACAGAGTATTTTCAATAAAATCACTTTCATCCTTCAAAAATATAAGCTTGCAATTTAGCCTCTAGCAGAACTCTAACCGATTAAATCGCTGAAGTTTCGTATTTTTTGAAAGCGGCTTTTCAATTTAAATAGCTGATTTCGCAAATATTTCTGAAGTATTAATGAGTACATCAGACAGCATCTTGGAATTAAAATAAACAATCAATATGAAGCAATCATCATATATGGTCCAAGAGTGAGCCAAAATAACTTGTTAACAATGCTCTCAAGCTGTCTAGATTTGGAGCGACATACCTACTGAGAATAGTTGAGTCACATCGAACTGACTATCTAGCCCATGGCATCTGCAGGCGGTCGAATATCAAGCTTTTAGAGCGCTTTCACTTGATTAATCATGTAATCAGTTCTAATATCAAATGAACTTAGTTGATGGTTTTATCAACTTAAACTCAGTGAGGAACCTATGTCTATTCGTGTAATTGCTCGTTTTTTTGCAAAGCCAAATTCTATTAATCAAATCAAACCAATCTTAATTGCTTTGGTTGAGCCCATCAGAAATGATCCCGGCTGCATCAGCTGCCATTTGGTTAACCATGCTAACAATAGCAATGAGTTCACTTTTATAGAAGAATGGGCCAGCGAAGATGCTTTCAATGCTCATTTGGCAGAGCCTTTTGTTAAAAAAGCAGTGATTGATACCGAAGCACTTCTGGCTGCCCCCCTTGAGCTTCACGTATACAAGCCTATTTGAACCAAAATTTCTAAGATAAGGTGTGGCCTCCGCTTTAGAGGCGCGTGAATACACGACTTTCGACATTACTTTTAATATGTTGCGTCTATCAAGAACGCGTACTCAATAGAAAATTTAGACAATAAACCAAGTTCTAATACCCAGTAAAACTAACAGGCTTCCACTAATGCGATTTAACCAGAGACTTGTCTTTGGATTAGGTCTGAGAGTGTTACCAATTGAACCTGAAAAATATGCAATTAAACTAAAAATAAAAATTGCTTGTGCAATAAAAAGAATACTCAGCAACCCCAGTTGAATAGCAACATCTCCCTGATGAGGCACCACAAACTGAGGAAGAAAAGAAATAAAAAATAAGGCAACTTTTGGATTGATAGAACTTGCCAACAATCCCTTAACAAACGTCAACGAAGCATCTTGATAATGAGTGGTTTTTTGCTTACTTAATTTTCCATATTTATGAGTCAAAAGAATGCTGGCGCCCAAATAAATCAAATACACCCCACCTAAAAATTTAAGCATGGCAAATAAATTAGGGGAAGAGATAATAATTATGCCAACGCCTAACATTGCTATTAAAGCGTGACTCAGACAACCTAGAGCACACCCAATACCAAAAATAATCCCTAGACGCCTTCCTTTTGATAAGGAAATTCCTAAAACCATTAAATTGTCTGGTCCAGGAGTGACCGTAAGAATCACTGCTGTAATTAAAAAAGCAAAAACCTGAGAAAATGTAACCATTAAGATTTGATAATCTAATTTAAATTTCTTGTATGAATATGTTTTTCAAGTACTTGATAAAAATTTTTCACATGATTAGTCAAGATTAATTCTGCATCTTTAAAATTTCTTGCTATCACCGCATTTTTTAATTCTTCATGGTGCCCAGAGATATCTTTTAAAGATAATTCATACCTTAAGAAACTAGATAAAAAATATTTCTCACATTGGCCATATAAAATTTTGATAAAAGAACTTGATAAATCGAATTTTGGACATAAAGATAGACTTAAATTAAAGTCTCGATATAAGGAAATCCACTCTTTGAGCAGCTGAAAATCAATAGTATCGTTGCCTTTTATAAAAAATTTCTTTTCCAATTTAGTTAATTGATGAAAGGCAACAATTATATTCGACTCCCAATGATCATCACCTTGCTCAATAGCTACTTTTATAGACTCTTTTTCAAGGATGAGCCTTAAATTTAGTATTTCACGAAATTCCTCCATCGATAATCCCGCAACAAATACGCCTTTAGAGTCTTTATAAGCGTAACGAGTATCAATTAATTTAGTTATAGCAGTTTGAATGACACCAGTACTCACCGCATATTTTCTTTTCAAAACCTGAAAATTTAATTTTGAATCAACTGGCAGTAGCCCTCTCACCATGTACTCTTTTAAATTCTGGCAAATAAAATTAGCTTGCGCCAATGGGGTTTTTCCAAGTAATTCATTGTGAATGCAAATGTTAACCACTTGGTTAATGGGTGCATAAGTTTCCATAATTATTCAACCTAAAAATTATTTTTTGATATTAATAATTGTTCTAAATCCCACATGAGATGTTCCCAAAAAAATATCTTGAGGTTGTCTAGCAGATGGCCTATATCTCATACAATAATTTGGAGCACAAAGATGAGATCCACCCTTAATTACAAGACTTGAGGCATTTTTCTTTGCATCCTTTACATCTGAAGCCTTTTCAAGAACCAGATAATTTTTTGAATGATAAGGTTCATAAATACTTTTGGTAATTTGCCAAACATTTCCCGCCATATCAAATAAACCAAAATTATTTGGGGAGAAACAACCCACAGGACTCACCCCTAAGTAACCATCCAGATTCAAATTGACTTTAGGAAATTCGCCCTGCCAAATATTTGCAAGGTTTCTTCCCTCAGGATTTAATTCCTTTCCCCAAACATAGGTTTGCTCACTAAGGCCACCTCTTGCAGCAAATTCCCATTGCTCCTCAGTTGGTAAATCATGCCCCTTCCAAGTCGCATACGCCAATGCATCCTCATAAGTTATATGAACAACCGGAAAGTTATCTTTTCCATTGATATCGCTACCTGGCCCCAGCGGATGCATCCAGTTGGCTCCATCAGTAAATTTCCAATAGCCAATATTTTGTTTATCAGGCTGATAAAAAACAGCAGAGCCTTTTCTCAATGCACCATTGATTGAAGGTATTCCCTTCTCCGAACGCGTTACATAGCCAGTGGCAGACACAAACTCTCTAAATTGAGCGTTAGTAACATGATGTTTTGACATCCAAAAATCTGTTACTTGAACAGAATGAGCTGGTGCCTCTTCTTGATAAGCACCGTTTGAACCCATCGTAAAGCGACCACCCTTTATAAATATTAATTCCCTAGAATTATCTGGAAGTCCACTATATGCTTGACACAGCCTATCATCACTGTAGAAATAATTTTGCGCCGAAATACTCTTCGATGAAATCAAAAATCCCAAAAACAATGAAATAACAGCTACTGCTGCTACAAGAAAAAAGAATTTATGCTTTTGAAGAATCAAGATAAATTTATTTTTCTATGGCAGCATTTAAAGGATCATAAAAACTTGTTGGATGCTTGACGACCTCATTTCTAAGATCATCATAATAATTGACTGTGTTCGAATATCCTGGTCGATTAGCGATACCCGGAACATCAACAATTTGATGCTTTTTTACATAATCTTTGTAGGCTAAAAGTAACTCTTCAACTTTTTTAGGGTATTTTCCAGATAAATCATTTTGCTCACCACGATCTTTAGATAAATCATATAACTCCCACTCTCCAGATCCCCAAGGAGCATTGCTATACACAAGCTTCCAATCACCCTTTCTAACAGCTTTTCTACCACCCAATTCCCAAGCAGTTACATGGTCTTTACCATGAATTGATTTTGTGGAACCAGCTAAATAAGAAATCATTGATTTGCCTTCCATGGGGACAATTTTTCTACCCTCATAGACTTCACCAGGATGCGTGATGCCAGCTAACTCAAGAATTGTTGGGGCAATATCTGTCACATGGGCAAAATCTCTTTTGATCAAGCCATTCTTTTTACTTAAATCCCTTGGAAGAACAACAATGGCAGGAACAGAAATGCCTCCTTCATACTGGAAAGCTTTGTACATTTTGAATGGTGCAGCTCCTACATGTGCCCACCTTGGGCCATATTCAACGAAAGATGTTTTCTTGCCAAGATTTTCCAAACTATTATCACGAGACAATCTAGACCAAGTTCTTGTTTGCCCCTCATCAAGAACAGTGTTACCCTCAGCACCATTGTCTGACATGAATAAGATGAAGGTGTTGTCATATTCACCTATCTTTTTAAGATAATCGATTACCTTACCAATATTACTATCCATTGAATCAACCATAGCAGCGTAAACAGCCATTCTCTTTGACTCTTGCTTTTGAACTTCAGGGCTTAATGAAGACCACTCTGGCCAAACATTGTTGCCTTTATCAATCGCCATATCTTCAGGGATAATGCCCAAGCTTTTCATTTTTTTAATGCGTGCATCACGAATTTTGTTATAGCCAACCTCGTAGGTTTTTTCATATTTCTTGATTAAATGATCAGGTGCATGCAATGGCCAATGCGGTGCCGTGAATGCCAAATAACTAAAAAATGGTTTTCCATCACCTTTATTCTTATCAATATACTCAATTGCTTTATCAGCAAAAAAATCACTGGAGTAGAAATTCTCTTTAGGTAGATTAACGGACTTGCCGTCTTCGCGATAAATAGCTATTGGAGTTTTTTGGGCATCAGGAGTGATGACGCCAGTCTGATCAAAATGAGAAGCACCTCCTTGAACCAACGCATAAGATTTATCAAACCCTCTGCTTGCTGGACTCAACTCTTCGGGAACCCCTAAGTGCCACTTGCCAGACATAGAAGTATGGTATCCACCCTTTTTTAATAACTCAGGAAATGCCAGCACATTCTTGCTTAAATAGCCTTCATATCCGGGACGACCTTTTTGAATTGGGTTTAATAACTCCCCCATATTGCCGTAACCAGCTGAGTGGTTATCAACACCTGACATCAACATGGCTCTAGTTGGCGAGCAGAATGGTGAAGCATAAAAACTGGTCATTTGAACACCAGATTTTGTTAATTGATCTAAATTAGGCGTGTGAATTTCTCCACCAAATGAACCAATATCTGAATAACCCAAGTCATCCGCTACGATAACTAATATATTAGGTTTTTTTGCATTTGAATTTGCAAGAACATGCGTGCTACATAAAAAAAACAAACCACTTAATAAAATTGCAAATTTATTTTTTTTCATTTACTTTCCAATAGAGTTTCTAGGTCTAAATTAACTAAGATTAGAGTCTTTTTAGAAGTATTTCATGAAAAAAGTGATGAGAAATTCAGGTCAGAATATATTTCACCAAGTAAAATTATTAATCTTTTACTTGGCATTTCGTCCAATATTAGCCTGCTCAATCAAAGCGTTCCACCTTAAAGAGTCAGCTCTAATTAAGTCTTTGAATGTCTCAGGTGTTGACTTAGCAGGCAACATTCCAAGATCAATGAATCTTTGCTTTAGTTCAGGTGAATCTAAGGCTTTATTAATTTCATGATTTAACCTAGTAACTATGCTTTTAGGTACTCCAGTTCTAACAACAACCCCCTCCCAGCTTCTGGCCTCAAAATTTTGAAATCCTTGTTCAAAAAGACTTGGTACCTTAGGAAGTGAACTTAAACGCTCTCTTGAAACCACGCCGAGTGGCTTTAATTTGCCACCTTGAATATAAGGAATGGCCACATTTGCTGACATGAACATGAAATCTACTCTGCCGTTGATCACGTCAGGAATAACCTGGCTAAATTGGCTGTACGGCACATGGTGAATGCGTAAATTGAATTGATTTTTAAATAATTCTGCTATTAAATGCGCCGGCGAACCAAGACCCCCAGAACCATAGATCAATCCACTTTTATCCGATTTTGCAAGCTCTATCAACTCCCTTAAATTTTTAGCAGGAAATTGATTACTGGTAACTAAAACACTGTGCGTCCAATTTGTTTGACCTACTGGCTCAATGTCATTTAAAAAGTTAGGATTAACAGATGCAATAAATTGAGGGGCGGTCACCAAGGTCATAGAAAAGCAATAAATGGTGTAGCCATCAGCGGGCTGCCTCATTAGATCATTCAAACCAACAATTCCAGCCGCACCCACTCGGTTATCAACATAGACTGTTTGACCTAAACTTTTTGACATTTCCAGTGCAATAAGTCGCGAAACAATATCTGGTGGAGAGCCGGGACCATGAGGAACAATCATCCTAATAGGTGTTTTTGGCCAATCTGCAGCAATGGCAAAAGAGCTCACCAAAAAAGCAAGGCTAACGATGATTCGCGCCAGAATCATATGGCTAGAAATTGAATAAAGTTAATTAACATCCAGTCAATATACCTAACTTTGTCAATGAATGAAAAAAATCCCTGCTAGCCTTAATAAGACTTAACAGGGATGTTAAGGAGACTGAGTGTTTTGGTTAATTCATTAAACTCGGATGTCCTTGGCATGTTTATTTTTAACCAATAGTGCCGAGAGCGCAGGAATCATCACAACTGCACCAAACATATTCCATAAGAACATAAAAGTTAACAATAATCCCATATCTGCCTGAAACTTGATGTCAGAGAAAATCCAAGTCGACACCCCTAAAGCCAACATCACACCAGTCAAAGCGACTGCCACACCCGTTGTTTTAAGAGTTTCAAAATAGGCATCTTTTAGATTAAGACCTCGCGCTAAGAAATATTCAAGTTTGTTGTAGATGTATATACCGTAGTCAACACCAATACCAATTCCAAGTGCGATAACGGGCAATGTTGCAACCTTAACGCCGAGACCAAGCTTGGCCATAATGCCTTCGCACAATACGGAGGTGATATACAACGGCACCATGATGCAAATTGTGATTCTCCATGACTTGAATTCCCATAAAACCAATAATGCAACAATGCCATAAACAAGGAACAGCATCAGTCTTTCAGATTCTTTGATCACAATATTGGTTGCCGCCTCAATACCTGCATTACCACCTGCTAGCTGAAACTGAATATCTTTTGTATTGTTCTTTGCAGCAAAAGCCTCAACCGTATTAACAACAGATGTGAGTGTTTCTGCTTTGTGGTCTTTTAAGAATGCTATCAAAGGTAACATGGAACAATCACCATTGAAGAGCTCAGCAGGAATCATACGATGTGCTGAGTTTGTACTGTATCTGTTTCGAGAGATAGCTTGCCAACGCAAATCTCCGCCGCTTTGCCCTGCTAATATTTTCTTCATTGAAGTAAATAATGAAGCAGTTGACTCAACCCCTGGTAAGCTCTCTAACTCCCATTGAAGCATATCAACGGCAGCACCGACTGCATAAGAACCACATTCACCTACAGGGGTTTTGACCATCACAACAAAAACATCAGAACTTGTAGAATAGTTCGAAGCAATGTATGCGTTATCTAAGTTATACCGAGAATCAACTCTGAGCTCAGATGCGCCAGGATCTAAATCTCCAATTTTGAGGTCACGACTCATGGTGAAGCCAACCACAAAAATTACAGCAGACAACCCAACTGCCCACCAAGCCATTTTGGGTTCAGCAAATCTTGATAAGCCTTTTGCCCAAGCATAAGAGCTAGATTCTCTTTGCTCTTGCCTTCGCAGACCTGCGGGACTGACGTCAAGGTAAGACATCAAAATTGGTAATAAGAACATCTTCGTGAAAATAATGACTGCAACACCCACGCTTGCACCAATGGCTAACTCACGAATAACGCCAATATCAATCACCAATAGTGTTGAAAAACCAACCGCATCGCACAATAAAGCTATCGTGCCTGGGATAAATAAAACCCTGAATGTTGAAATAGCAGATTCAATTGCTGTTTTACCGGCAACTCTCTCTGACGCCATGGTACTAATATTTTGCACAGCATGACTGACGCCAATCGCAAACGTTAAAAAAGGCACCAAGATCGAATATGGATCTAAACCAAAGCCCATCATACTAACAATGCCTAACTGCCAAATAACTGCCAAGGTACAACAGAAAACAGTCGCAAAAGTACTTCGCCAGCATCTTGAATACAACAAAAGAACAATTACAGTCAAAATAAATGTCAATGCAAAGAAAATGGCAATTGCTTGAGCACCTTCAATAAGATCACCAATCACTTTAGCAAAACCAATGATATGAATTTTCGTATCTTCAGTTTGATATTTATTTCTAACAAGCGTCTCTAGTCTATTAGAAAGTTGACTGTAATCAAGCTTTTCACCTGTTTGAGGATCCGATTCCAGCAGAGGGGCCAAAATGATCGCAGAACGTTGATTATTAGCTACCAAAGTTCCAACAATCCCTGCGCGAGAGATGTTAGTTTTAATCTCATCAATCTTCTCACGCGATCCATCGAAGTTTTGAGGAACAATCTGACCAGTCATAAGACCGTCTTCAACAACCTCTACCCAAATAACGTTTGGCGTCCAAACCGACTTTAGTCCTGAGCGATCAACGCCAGGGATATAAAAAACCTCGTCAGTGATTTCTTTTAAAGTTTGAAGAAATTCTTTGTTATAAATATCACCTTTGGTGTTTTCGACAGAGATCCGAACCACATTACCCAAAGGTCTAAGTTCATTCTCAAACTTAAGATAGTTAGTGATATATGGATGGCTAGATGGCACCATCTTTTGAAAACTTGCATCTGGTTTTAATTGCAATGCAAAGTAAGAAAAAACTATTGTGGCTAATAGAAATAGAATTAATACGGGAAATCTAAAAGCAACAAATTTACTTTCAAAGAATTTTTCAAGTGCATGTAGTTTGGCATGATGTTGAAGGTCAACATCTACCAATTCTTCTTTCTTAAGATCTGTTTTTTTCATCATTTACTTCTTTGATTCTGTATTCAATAAAGACACGCCGCCAACCCCACCCACCAATAAAGTTTTCGACCCAAAAGGAGCGGCTAAAGCAGTTGCAATAGGTCTTCCCATCGGTAATTGAGCGGCTTTAAATGTTTGACCATGATCATGGCTCACTAATTGACGGCGATCGCCAGAAAATATAGTGACCTCACTACCACTAACAGCAGCACTGATTAGTGATTTATTGGTTAACTTAGGAAGCGCCTTCCAAGACTTTCCATCAGAATCCGCTTGGAATAAATTACCGGCAAAGCCGTAAGCAATTAATTTAGATGTCTTTGGAATCGAAATAACGCCATAGATATAACCTTCATAACCTGTATCGACCAAATTCCAGGAAGTTCCTTGGTCTTTTGATAACCAAATTTTTCCTTGCTCACTGGTGATAGCCAAGCGACCATCCGCTAAGAGGGAAATACCATTGAAATGGAAATTATCTGGGTTTTTTATATTAGAACCCATATAAAACCAGGATTGACCACCATTTTTAGTCCCAAATATTTGACCAAATGAGCCAACCACAACACCTTCTAAATTATTTTTAAACCAAACCCCAAAAAGTGGTCTTGATGGCCCAAATTCAGCACCAGCTTTGATATCTTCAATGCCCAATGTCAGTGAATCAATTTCTGAAAGTAGTTGATCTTTGACCTGAGCACTCAAATTTTGTTGATTCAGTTGATTTTTTTTCTCATTCAACTTAGAGGAGAATTCATTTTGAATGAGTCTGTTGGCATCATTGCCATCAAATTGTTTAGCCCAAGTTGAACCTGCGTCTTTTGTTGCTAAGATGACGCCATCATGACCGACAGCCCAACCATTTTTTTCAGATGAAAAATAAATTGCTGTGATGGTTATTGAAACAGGCACTTTAGCCTGCTTCCAATTTTGGCCTTTGTCATCAGAGTAAACAACGATTCCTCGCTCACCGGCAGCCAACAACCTGTCGCCCGCTTTAGCAAGAGATAACATCAACCCTTTGCTGGCTTTTTCGGATTGAATTGCGGGGATCTTTAAAAGATCAACCTGTGCGCTTGATAAAGGCGCATAAACAATTCCAAATACTACAAGTGGAATTGTGAATAATATTTCTTTAATTTTAAACATGAGAATTAGTGCATTTTCTACAAAGAAGATGGGGTGAACCATGAAGTTCACCCCATTTCGTTAGTTACCTTGACGCCTTAGCGCATCAGTTGTGAAGTTATTGAGATTATATTTCTGTCCAAACTTCATTGGTCTTTCTTCGTTAACCATGTCAGTCACAACATATCTTCTGGCTTGCAAGTCATACATGACGTGTGCAATATCCCATGTCATCTGAGCATCATAGTAAGGCATATTGTGCATTTCGCGAACACGCCATAACTCACCACGGCCATCGTATTTATCAGAGTGTGCTAGTGACCATGAATCTTCATCAAAGTACATAGTACGCTTACCATAAACATGTCGCATACCTGGCTTCAATGTGGCCTCTACAACCCAAACGCGATGTAATTCATAACGAATATCATCAGGATTCATGTTAGTTGGCTTAATGATATCTTTGTATTTCAAAGAACGATCACTTAACCTAAAGTTGTTATAAGAAATGATCATTTCTTTTTTACCGACCAACTTCCAGTTATATCTCTCTGCTGAACCAAAGAAACCAAATCGGTCATCCACCGTTCTCAAACCATCAGAACCAATACCTGGAGAGTCATGAGAAATTTGAGGCGCTCTTAAAACACGGCGGCTACCTGGGTTGTAAACCCATGTTGAACGGCTTTCCTTAGCGTGATCAATCACTTCATGCATCAAGATAGCCTCACCTGCAACGCTTGAAGGGCCAGTGATCTTACCTAAGTAGTAGAAAACTCGATTTGCATCAGCACCTTCAAGTGCATTAGGTGAAAGAATCGTTTCAGTTCTAGTCACTGGTGTGAATGTACCATTGCTTTGAACCGGAATTTCAGCGTTTGATCTTGTCCATGAGTCGCCAAAATATCTTAGAACATGGTTTGATAAAACCTCTAAACCGTTCTTAGGCGCTGGAAATGGCACGGTACTTTTTTCACGATTTGCTAAACCACCATTTTCAGTTAGCTTAATCTTTACTCCCTCAGCTTTGATTGCATCATACAAACCTTGAGGTAAAGATGATGTTCTGTGAGATGGGTAGACGTTCATCTTATATGTTGGGTAGCGCTTTAGTAATTCAATTTGGCCCGGAGCCAACTTGTCTTTGTATTGCTCTACGTTTGCCGCAGTAATGACATAAAGAGGTTTCTCTGCTGCAAATGGATTTGCATACCCTTTATTGATGTCAAAGTTTGCTGGCGGCTTAGTGATGCCACCTGTCCAAGCTGGAATGGTGCCATCCTTATTACCCGCTCTTTCAGCGCCAACAGGGGTTAAATCCTTGTCTAAGCGAGCAACCTCATCTGCTGTCATTTCAGCATTAGCGACGCCCGCCACCAAACCAATCGCTAAACAAAGTAGCGTTTTATTAATTTGCAATTTAGTTATCACGAAAATCTCCTGTGATTAATGATTAAAAGTTCATACCAACAACCGCTGAATAGAAATCTCTATCGCGGAATACGTCATATTTGGCGCTGCGATTAAAACGATTCAAGCTAACTTCAGCATAATATTTACCAAGATAATCAAATCTTGTTGCCAAACCCAATGCTTTACGATCTTCTACAAAAGTATTGTCTGCTGAATATCCTTTAACGTCATGTGAGAAGAAAACACGTGGCTTGACGTTCACACCGGCAAATAAATTAGGGTAACTAAGTTCAAGTTGAGCTCTGTAACCCCATGCGTTTTTGGTTGCAAAACCGTCAACTTCACAGTTCGTACCTTGAGCTGTAGAAGTGCATGGCGCTGGAGTTGCAGCTGAAGAAGCTGCCTGACCATAAACAAATCCACGACCATATCTTACGGAAGAAGCAGGATCACCAATACCTGACCACTTCTGATAAGCAATCTCACCAACAAATCCTAAACTCTCAGCAGCTAAGATATTTGGAAATGATTTGATCGTGGACATTTGAATCTGATTTCTATCAAGTAATCCATAACCGTGGAAAAGAATATTTTGATTACGTTGTGTTTGCTTTAGATAACCTAAAGGGCCCAATCCATTGAGGGATGCTCCACCACCAACAGCACCCAAAAGTAAATCTGGTCCATTGATTTGTACTGGCATATCCTTGGTATGACTTGCCTCACCAAACACAGACCAGCCGCCAAGATTAGTGGACATACTTAAACCAAGAACTTGAATGTCTTTGGCTGAATAATCCCAAGCATAATTTATTCTATTAGTGCCAATACCATATAGAGAGCCTGGCGTTGTACTTCCATTGAATAATATGCTTAGAGTTGGAGTTCGTTGATTGTAGTTCACATAATAAGCACCAAACTCGGTTGATAATTCAGGGGAAAAATATCTACCTGCTAGACCCCACTGCCCAGAATCCTTACCGTCTATCGTGCCTCCATTACTCATTACTGCATTTGTTGCTCCATTAGGAAGTGTGAGCCCGCCACCAGCAAAGTTTTTTGCATTTGATTGGCTCTGGAAAGGCCCGGCCGCAACAACTGCGGCAGAATCTGAACAGTTGTAGGTGTTTACAATACCCCAGTTTGTTCCGCAACCATCAAGAATACTTTTCTTCCAATCAAACTGATAAAAAGCTTCTAGGCTTGTATTTTCCGCAACACCTAAATTGAACGAAATTTGTGGAATAGGCAAAAGAATTTCTTTGATCTGAGTACCTGGTTTTCTGGCTGCAGAGATATCAAAAGCATTGAATTGGTTGATGCCAGAAATAAATAAGCTTTCACCCCAGTTAACCACCTGATTACCAACTTTAACTGTGAGAGGCTTGTCGTTAGCAACAAATGTATTCATCGATACATAGGCATCTAGTAAAGCTACTCCGGAAAATTTAGATAACGAATCAAAACTTGAGTCATTTAACTCTGCACCTGGCGTATAACCATTGGCAGAGCTACCCTTTGCAACGCCTTGACTAGCTAATTGGTAATCATGCCAAGCTTTAGCTCTGACAAACAATCCGTAATTATCTTTTTTAAGATCCACCTCACCGATTAATTTAGCAATCGTAGAAAATGCATCGCCTTTTTGAAAATTGAGATTGCCATCATCTTGCGCACCATGACCTGTTGATGGTGTAGCTGTTGTTCCACCCGTTCCGCCATTACCCGGCATGATGAGAGTTGGGTCAGCGTCCTTGGCACGAATACTTGTTCCAACTGAAGCATTGAGAGACCAACGTCCTTCTACGCCATTGTCCATGGTGAAATCACCAGCTTGAACAGAGCCCGCCACGAATAAAGTAGCAACGAGTGCTCCTATCGGACGCAATTTAAATTTGTTTTGAATTTTCATTACATGACCCCCTAAAAATTTTTACAGGGGAAGTATTTCATGAGAAAAAGACTAAATATCGAGATTCAAAAGATGTTTCACCTGATAAAACATGAAGCTCTAGTCCCTTATAAAATATGGTAATGGTTAACCCTTAGGCAGTTTTTTATCTACTTCTTCTAACGCTTGTGCAATTTGAGCTGCCGTCTTTTTAAAGACATCTAAATGATCCGTAATAATTTTTTGGTGAAGCTTGTATTTCCTTGGCCAAACCAAAGTAATACAACCAAAAATTCTATTTTTCGTGAGTAATGGCACTGAAATCGCATCAAACCCATCATCAAACTCACTGATATCCTCATCTGATCCACCAAAATATTGGTCCCTTCGACCAAAATGATTTTCTCTGGTTTCTTTGATAATAGTTGCAAGTTCTTTATCTAAGACAACTTTAGATCGAGGATTAGCGGGTGGATTTTTTTGATAAAAACTAATAATTTTTTTTCTCTCGCCTTCGCTACAATTAGCTATGTAGGCTCTTCCAGGGGCAGATAAAAACATATCTACCTCATATCCTGACGTGTAGCGCGGATTAAGACCGATAGAAGAAAACCGCCTAGTCGTATCTAACAAAAACATTTTATTTTTATTGAACACGAGAAAATCTGATGGCCAGATGACCTCTTTTTGTAAAGCATGCAGATAAGGTGTGGCTATTTCTGCGTAGGCCATCAGCTTTTCTGTATAAACACCAGCACCACTTCCAAATGGCAATCTTTGGTAGGAGTTATCAAACATTGAGCGCCTAAGAACACCCTCGTTTTGAAAAGTTTGCAATATTCTCAGTAAAGTTGCTTTATCAATGCCTGTTGCTAAGTGGATGTCACGTAAAGTTTTATTACCATCATCAATAGCTCTGATGGCTGCAATAGCTCGCTCGAGAACTCGTATTGTTTTCATGTGTCAATTGTACTTGACTAGGAATTGCAGGCAGATAAGCTCCAATCATATCAACTGATATAACGATAGATACCTGTAATGATGGATTGATCTTTTAGATTGATACGGTGAAATAACAAAGAACATCTTTATGACATAAACTAAGTCTACAAACTTATTGGGTTTAAAAACCATAAGTTATACAAATAAACAATAAATAACTTTATGATTAAAAGGAGTTTTCCTTGAGCTTTGAATCGATACTTGGATATGTGGCCGCAGTTCTAACAACACTTTCATTTCTACCGCAAGTTACTCATATCTATAAGACAAGAGACACGAGTGCAATTTCTCTATCAATGTATCTGATGTTTAGTGTTGGTGTTTTCTTATGGTTTATTTATGGATTACTGATTAATGCATGGCCAATGGTGATTGCCAATGGCATCACTCTGTTGTTGGCGTTAATGATTTTATGGTTAAAAATCAAGCACAATCAAAAAATTGAATGACGTGATCTATTGGCAAGTCTTTTGAAAGCCTATACTTGATAAATACATTAATCAATTCTAGTATTGATACTACTTAACCAATGTTTTACAGCCCTTGAAGCTAAAGGAGACTCTATGTCTATTCGTGTCATCGCTCGTTTCTTTGCAAATCCAAATTCCATTAATTCAATCAAATCCATCTTGATTTCTTTGGTTGAACCCATTAGAAATGACCCAGGCTGCATAAGCTGCCACTTGGTTAATCACGCCACCAACAATAATGAATTTACATTTATAGAAGAGTGGATTAGCGAAGATGCTCTTAATGCACATCTATCAGAATCATTTGTGCAAAAAGCAGTTTTGGATGTTGAACCTTTCTTGGCAGGCCCCTTAGAGCTCCACGTATACAAGCCCATTTAAACCAATTTTTTCAGTACTTAAATACGCTCAAATCATAAGTACTAATCAAACTAAATCAAATCAATTGAAAAATATGACACGAGTTATACGCTTTCATTCAAGCGGCGGTCCAGAAGTACTGAAGATTGAATCTATTGAAATTGGCAAGCCTAAAGAAGATGAGGTTCGCGTAAAAATTCAGAGCATTGGCCTGAATCGTGCTGAATCAATATTTCGGTCGGGTAATTATCTTGAAAAGCCCATATTTCCATCTAGCCTGGGTTATGAGGGATCAGGAATTATTGAAGCAATTGGCTCTACAAACTCAGACTTTAAAGTAGGTGATGCCGTATGTATCACTCCAAGATTCTCGATGACTAAATATGGTACATACGCTGAGTCTGCAATTGTCCCTGTCAACTCTTTAATTAAACGCCCTCCCTCAATTTCAGAGCTGGAGGGATCCGCTTTATGGATGCCTTACTTAACTGCCTATGGCCTAGTTAATTCTATTAAAGCAGGAGAAGCTGTATTAATTACGGCCGCATCAAGTAGCGTTGGCTTGGCACTCATTCAAGTAGTCAATCGCTTAGGCGGTATTCCCATTGCGATCACTCGTACACAAGCGAAAAAAGAGTCTTTGTTAATGGCCGGAGCTAAGCATGTCATCGTCAGTAACGAGGAAAATATTGCTGAAAAAACAAATCAAATAACTCACAATAAAGGTGCCCGCTTAGCTGTTGATCCGGTATCAGGGCCCAATGTGATTGAGTTAGCTAACTCTCTAGGAAGCTATGGCGAAATAATCCTCTATGGCAATCTGAGTGGCAAGGCTTCTGAAACACTATTTCCATACCGATTAGCAATGGGTAAGGGGATTTCAATGAGAGCCTTTTTCATCGTCAGAGAGATTTCTGATCCGACAAGATTTAAAACTGCTCATGAATTTATCTTATCAGGTCTTCAAGATGGCAGCTTAAAGCCAACAATCGATAAAGTATTTTCATTTGACGAGATAGTTCAAGCTCATATCTATCTTGAAGAAACCAATCAAATTGGAAAGATAGTCATTAAAACCAATGCTTAAAAAGAATTAGATAGTTCTTCAGTTTGAATATTTGGAAATTTTGATCGAGCCAAGGTACTTGGCCTGCCCAGCACGATTCGAACGTGCGACCTACGCCTTAGAAGGGCGGTGCTCTATCCAGCTGAGCTATGGGCAGTCTTTGATTAGATCTAGATTATAGCGGAGGTCTAAAAGTCCTGGCTCATATACGATAATCAAGAGAATTCATCTACATATGAGAGTTTGGCCATGATCACCCTGTACCACCACCCAAAGTGCAAAACCTCTCGTGATGCCCTAGAAATCCTTGAGAACTCAGGTGAACCTCATCAAGTAGTTTTGTATTTAAACACTCCCCCCTCAGAAGCCGAATTGCGTCACTTCATCCAAGCTACTGGTGGCTCAGTCAGAGACATCCTACGTCAAAAAGGCACACCTTTTGAAGAATTAGACTTGGGCAATCCAAAGTGGAGTGATGAAGAATTGATTGGGTTCATGCTGCAACACCCTATTTTGATGAACCGCCCTATTGCTATCAATGGCAATCAAGGAGCCTTGTGCCGTCCACCTGAGAAAATTTTAGATTTGTTGAGTTAGATTGAATCGAATCAAGGATTCGTTGATTGATTTAGCTAGATTGCTTAATCTTGATTTTTGGCATCATCGGTTTGATTGCTCACTGACCTCATCAAAGTCAGTATCTCACTTGGCAAAGTCGCAGAACCATCTTTTAAACCCATTTTTAGCTCTGGCACGTATTGACTGATCTCTTCTGAACCATAGAACTTCATTGACCAATTAGTGAAGCGACGCTTTTGCAATGGATTGATATCTAGCACTTGAAGTTCTTTGTGGCGAGGGTCTGCAGAAATAGCTTTCCAGATTAGTTCAACGTGCTGAGGATAGCCTTCAATGATTTGACCAAAGATGCGGTTGTCATAGAACAAAACACCCGTGATGCCATTGCGTTTGTTTTTATGAACAGCATCTTCAAGCAAGTTCATCAAACCGAGAATACCCATGTCGTTTGTAGACTGACTGACATAACTCAACTCAATGAGCTGATCAGTCGGAAAGCTGGCAAAGTTAATCTGGGAATCTTCTACAAATGACATTTTTAATTATTGAAATCTTTATAAATAATATTAGACAAAACTAGTCTGTTATTAGCCTTACGTCTAGGTCAATTATTAGACAATTTTTGATTAAAGTCTTTATATAACTGTGCTGCTGCGCAGCAAATCAAGCGAAGAGACATCAAACATTGATGGCAATATCTAAAAGTTGCTTTGAGGATTTTTTTGAGGATGGTGCATCGAGTGATGCGAATTGAAAGTGGTCGGAGTACAAGGATTCGAACCTTGGACCCCCTGGTCCCAAACCAGGTGCGCTACCAGACTGCGCCACACTCCGACTAAGACCAATATTGTAACCCATGGGCAGTTTGTTGGCAAATAATCTGGGGTAAACCAAATAAAATCAGGCCTTTGAGGCCACCAGCTGGTGTGCCTGGGAGGCCAATTCTTGGCGGGTCAAATGAGCAGGCAGTTTGTCTGAGAGATGGATGTGAACCTCCAAATGATCTGTTTTTAGGATGTTTTTAATCGAGTCGATCAATTCCATGTCGCCAATAAAAGCTGCTCGATCTGAATACTGACCATTCTCTTTGTATTGAATCGTGATGGGTAAAACATCCACATGGGCCTGATGGGCTGACTCAAATAAATTTGATTTAAATGGCAATACTTCTTTCCCATCCGTCGAAGTTCCCTCAGGAAATATAGCCACCACTTCCTGATTAGAAAATTTATCCTTCATGAGTTGAATCACTCGTTTGATATCAGACAGCTTTTCTCTTTTAAGAAAAATAGTGCCCAGCATGCTGGCCAGATAACCAAAGATTGGCCATTTTGAAACATCTGCCTTGGCAACAAAGATCACCGGTCGAATCGAATTGATGATGTGAATATCCAACCAAGAGATGTGATTAGCCACCAATAGGTATGGCTGACTGCCAAACAAAGTTGAAGGATCTCCATGAATGACGACCTTGACCTTCAAGATTCTGAGTAAACGAATGCACCAACGCTGGACCAGCTTCTTGCGTAATTTGTTAGGCAAAACAGGAAATATTGCGCACTTCAGAATGGCTGACACCAGGTGGATGACAAGGAAAAAGGATTTCATGTGGGGGATGTTGGCATATTTCTGTGTCACGAATATGACATCAAGTTGACATCATAGTTTCAAATAGGTCGGGCTCAATGTGAACTCATGAATCATTACCGCGCGATCTGGATTTCTGATGTCCACCTAGGCACCACAGGCTGCCAAGCAAATTATCTTCTCGATTTCTTAAAACACAATGATGCTGACAAGATTTACTTGGTTGGCGACATCATTGATGGCTGGCAATTAAAAAAGCGCTGGTTTTGGCCACAGGCCCACAATGACGTGGTTCAAAAATTACTCCGCAAAGCCAGAAAAGGCTGTGAAGTCATTTTCATACCAGGCAATCATGATGAAATGGCCCGTCAATTCTTTGGCATGAGCTTTGGCGACATCAGGGTGGAAGAAGAAGTAATTCACATCACTGCTGATGGCAAGCGTCTCTGGATCACCCATGGCGATTTGTTTGACAGCGTGATGCAATATGCTAAGTGGTTGGCCTATGTTGGCGACACTCTGTACACATTCATCCTCTGGGTAAATCGCTGGTTCAACAAAATCCGCGCACGGATGGGCCTTAATTACTGGTCACTCTCGCAATATCTAAAGCACTCTGTCAAAAATGCTGTGAGCTTTATTGCCGACTTTGAAATGATCATGGCCCGCGAAGCACGAATCAGAAATTGTGATGGCGTGGTGTGCGGCCATATACATAAGGCTGAGATCAGAGAGATTGATGGCTTGCTTTACTGCAACGATGGCGATTGGGTCGAGAGTTTGACTGCCTTGGTTGAAACAGCGAATGGCACATTAAAGATTGTGCATTGGAATCAAATTTTGCCTGATCCTGTGGCGATTACCCATACCGAAACGGTCAGCATCAGCGTGACTAAAACCGAAATATCAATGACTCAAGAACAATTACTGGAGAGGATTAAATGAACATCATGATTGTGACGGATGCTTGGGAACCCCAAGTCAATGGCGTGGTGAGAACCCTTAAGCAAACCATGCACGAATTAAAGAAGATGGGGCACACAATTGACATGATCACCCCGCTTGAATTTAAAACAGTTCCCTGCCCTACCTATCCAGATATTTCTTTATCGCTTTTCCCAGGAAAAAAAGTACGTGAAAAGATGGAGTCTTTTAGACCTGATGCGATACACATTGCAACTGAAGGACCTCTTGGTATTGCTGCCAGAGCTTATGCTTTGAAACATAAGTTGCCGTTTTCAACGGCTTATCACACACGCTTCCCCGAATACGTCAAAGCCCGTACTGGAATCCCTTTGGCACTCACTTATAAGTTTTTGCGTTGGTTCCATGATCCATCCTTGGCTGTAATGGCCCCCACCCAAGTAGTGATTGATGACTTAGAGTCGTACGGTTTTACAAACGTGGTTCTATGGACACGAGGTGTTGATCTTGATATTTTCAAAATTCAAGAATCTAAAGAACTCAATTCTGCCCACCCCATATTTTTGTATGTGGGACGTGTCGCAGTAGAAAAGAACATTGAGGCATTTTTAGAGCTTAAATTACCAGGCTCTAAATGGGTGGTTGGAGATGGTCCAGCCTTGAACAGTCTAAAAGCAAAGTACCCAGAAGTTCATTACCTAGGCGTATTGCAACAAGAAAAATTAGCCAAGGTTTATGCGGCGGCGGATGTTTTTGTGTTCCCTAGTAAAACCGACACATTTGGCCTGGTACTTCTAGAGGCAATGGCTTGTGGCACACCTGTGGCCGCCTACCCAGTGACCGGCCCGATTGATGTGCTTGGAAACTCCCAATCTGGTGCGATGAATACAGATTTGCGTGAGGCTTGTTTAGAAGCTTTGAAGATTCCTCGTGAAGTTGCCAGGGCTCATGCAGAGAAGTTTTCTTGGCAAGTGGCCAGCCAACAATTTGTGGGCTATTTAAAACCAATTGAAAGTCACACAACTGTCAAATCTCCGTCATTGGTATGACACATTGAGTGAATAAATTGATGACATATCAACAATAAGTAGGCAAATAAATGAGCGATTTACCAAATCCACTATCTTCGATTGCAGACTCTTTTCTTAATAAAAATACTAAGAAAACAATGTCTGAGAGGATTGCCCCTATTCATAAAATCATCAAAGAAAAAATC